>ENA-OPSO01000139-OPSO01000139.1-human-gut-metagenome-genome-assembly--contig:-NODE-139-length-34489-cov-10.429111_pt1 | contig 34489 bp, 27 predicted proteins | sample MGYA00241455_ERZ501902 | MGnify/ENA primary metagenome ERZ501902 (study PRJEB25962, sample SAMEA2042405) | human gut metagenome | biome: human gut; feature: human-associated habitat; material: faeces...
TTTTTTGGGTTTGGATATACGAAAAAGAGCTGTAACGCTCAAGGTAGTAGTAAATACTACCTATTCGTTACAGCCCCCAATGGAGTCAACTTAAGAAGTTGGCTCTTTTTTCCTACTATGAGTGTATATTTGTACGTATGTAGTTAAGAATATACATATATATTCTAACACATAATTTTTAAAAATGGTCTGATTTTTTATGGGAATCTATGCGCTTTTTTTGGGAATTGAAATTAAAACCCAAATGAAACATCACATTATTCTATGAAACTTAAAAAGCATCAACTTAGCGGATGTTTAAATCTTTAAGTTGATGCCATTAGGTTATTCGAGCGAATAACCTTTTTGAGTGTTTACTTTAATCCAAACAATGTTTCAATACATGAATCATCCATAACTCTATCTGTTACAGGCATATCTGCATGTTTTAATAAAGAGTCTACATGGTCTTTAATTGTCACATCTACAAGTTTATTGACATCAATACCTCTGAGTTCAAAAAACAAGAACGGATTCTCATCTAATTTAGCACCTATACCATAAAGTACTGCAGCGACATGTTTACACATAATAGCCCAGTCAGGACAGCTGCAATTAAAACTAATTTCTCTTTGAGAAGGAAACAAACCATGCTTTGATAAGAATAGATTTTTTAAGTCTTCGGGAAATTCTCCGTTGAGAAGCTGCTGGAGATTCTGAATCTGTGAACTGCATTGATCTATAATCTCTTCACATACATCTTCTTTAAGCGGGCTGATATTAATTTCTACCTTATAAGGTGTTCTTCGTGTACCTTGTACACGTGCTTTTACTTTACCTTTCACAATTTGTAAATCAATAACAGCACCTGTTTTTACATATCTTTTTCCACGTGTAAGGCGACTAGAATAATCTGCATATTGTTCGATATTCTGACACCAGGCAATACCCCACCAGCTCTTTGCGATTTGTCTACCTTCAATCACTATCGGGTGCATTTCTTTCCCTTTACTTTTCGCATTATTCACACTTTGTTGGGCTTTTCTTTGTAGTTCTCCCACACTGATCTGTGAATATTGCATACTTGTTTTCCAATATCTTCCCATATGCTACACATCCAATCTGAATAAATCCAATAATTCTTTTGTATCCATTTCAGTAATCCATTTTTCCTGTCCAGTCGCAAGTATAGATTCAGCAAGTTCCTGTTTTGATTCAATGATCTGATTAATCTTTTCCTCAATTGTCCCATTTGAAACAAGCTTATGCACAAAGACTTCTTTTGTCTGTCCAATACGATATGCTCTATCACTTGCCTGATTTTCTACAGCTGGATTCCACCAGCGGTCAAAATGAATCACATGATTTGCGGCAGTAAGATTAAGTCCTGTACCAGCCGCTTTAAGTGATAACACAATATAAGGGACATACTCATCTTCATTATTGAATTTTTCTACAATCTCTGTACGTTTCTTGGCAGGAATACCACCATGAATAATATATCCCTTCTTATGGAATATAGATTCTAGATAATCTGATAATGGTTCACACATTTCCTTATATTGCGTAAATACCAATACTCTTTCTCTCTTCTCATAGATTGTTTCACATAACTTCTTCAACATCGCATACTTACCACTATCTTTTGGATTGAAGTTGGTATCATGAATAAATTGATCAGGATGATTACAAATCTGTTTAAGTCTTGTAAGTAAACCTAATACAACACCTCTACGTTCCATTCCTTCTGATTCTAGTATTAAATCTTCTGCCTTTTCTACTTCCTTACGATATAAGACAATCTGTCTCTTAGAGAGATCTACATGTTCAGTAATTTCCATCTTGTCAGGTAAATCAGAAATAATAGATTTATCTGTTTTTAAACGCCTCAAAATAAAAGGGGAAACCATCATCTTTAATTTAGTTATATATTCAGGATGGACTTGTACTTTCTTTGTATAGTTCTTAAAATCTGTAGCACTTCCTAATAATCCTTTATTTAAGAAATCAAATAAAGACCATAAATTAGATAAATCATTTTCAATCGGAGTCCCTGTCATCGCAATACGCATTTTGCTAGGAATCTTCTTAATAGCCTTTGTCTGTTTTGTAGCGGGATTCTTTATAGCCTGTGCTTCATCTAAAATCAAACAATCCCATACACGTTCCTGTAGATATTCATTGCGAAGAGCCATTCCATATGTTGTAATAGTCGCAAAACAATCTTCATCTAAAATATTCGTTTTACCATGAAGTATATGATATGTCATACGAGGCGCAAATTTATCTATTTCCTTTGACCAGTTACCAAGCAAGGATGCAGGCACAATCAATAACACATGGCTCTCTTTATTATTCTCATACATCTTCTCTAAGAAAGAAATAACCTGTATTGTCTTACCTAATCCCATATCATCTGCAAGACAGGCACCAAAACCCAAATCATTCATTTGATTCAGCCAATTATAACCATTCTTCTGATAAGGACGAAGTGTGGCCTTTAAATACTTAGGCTTAGCCTTATTTCTAATCTTTGATGGGTTCTTTAACTGTCCTAAAGTCTCTCTTAACCACTTACCATTAGATATCTGTACACCTAAATCCACATCTACATTATCTTCATCAGATATATATGTCTTTGTGAGAGCTTCTTTTAAAGTGATTGTACCATCATATTTTTCCATCTGTTCAAGAAGCTGTTGGAGTTTATTATGATTGATTTCTACCCACTGACCCTTTAACCAGCCAAGACCTTCTTCCATCTTTAATAATTCGCTGATTTCTTTTTTAGACAATGCATGTCCATTTACTATGAGTGAAGGCTGTGCTGATAAAATAGATTCAAAACCTAATAGAGAAGGCTTCTTTTCCCCGATATTCACATTGATCTTAACTGAAGAATACTTCTTCTTCCACCAGTTTGGTACTCTACACTTAATACCAGATGCTTCAATATCCGGAACACTTTTAAGTAAAGTATAAGCTTCTTGACTTGTTAATCGGATAGGATGAAACAAATCACCTGTTTCCATGAATTTCGCAATTAAACCTATTTTCTGTGCAACATCATTGAGACATGATAATAAATCTAATAATTGTTTCTGATCATTCTTGTATTCAATAAGTGCATGTTTTAAAGGCATATGTACTATTCTATTTTCTACATCTTTTGTTGCATATGTGGCAAGAAATGCGAAAGGAAACTCAGTATCTTCCTCATTCTCTACTAAATGAAAATAAATTCTTTTTGCAGCCTTTAAATCCTGAGACTTTTCTTGAAGATACATTTGTGCTGTACCTTTATAGGATGTCATATCCTTTTTAAATTGTTCATTTAAATGTTTAATATTATTTTTTATCCATCTCTCATTGATATATTCTGTACCAATCGCAAATGGAATCATAGACATAAGATAATCTAAATCATCATCAGATAATTCTATGATTGTCTCTTCTCTTGCAACTTCTAATTCAGGACTACGGCTTAATACTTCAATAAACTTCTGTGATAGTTGATATAAATAAAAAGCACTTGGAGTCAGTCCTTTCAAATTATTTTTGAAACCTAACTCATAAAGAGCTGCATACTTATTCTCTTTAAACAATTCAGCCCATGCTGAATCTTTCGCTTCATCAATATGAAAACTATTTTTAGTAAATATGAAATTGAGTTGATCCATAAAATGTACCTCCTGTATTTATTCTAACATACAAAAAGAGGTTGCAACAATTACTGTTGCAACCTCGATATTTTATAACCCTGTATATCCCATTAAATCAAAGTCTACCTGCTTAGCAACGTCACGGCCTTCTCTAATAGCCCATACGACTAAAGACTGACCTCTACGGACATCACCTGCACTATATAACTTACTAATATTAGTATGATGATCATTTTCATCACATTTTACAGTATTTCTTGCATCTAATTCTACACCAAATGCATTAATAACTGGTTTTTGTGCCCCGATAAATCCTGCTGCAATAAGCACTAGATCACAAGGTACTGTCTTTTCACTACCAGGTACCTGTTCAAATGAACGACAACCATCTTTCACTACAGTCTGTAACTTTACAATCACAGCCTGTTTTACATTACCCTTACTATCAAGAATAAATTCTTTTACTGTACTATTATAAACACGAGGATCTTCACCAAATACCGCAATGTTTTCTTCCTGTCCATAATCAGTCTTCTTGACTAAAGGCCATTCTGGCCATGGGTTAGAATCCGCTCTAACAAGTGGTGGTTCAGACATCATTTCTAGCTGTAATACAGACTTTGCACCATGTCTAATTGCTGTACCAACACAGTCGTTTCCTGTATCACCACCACCGATGACCAATACATTCTTACCTTTCGCATTAGGATACTGTCCATCCTTGAATTCACTATTTAATAATGACTTAGTCACCTGAGTTAAATAGTCTACAGCGAATAGAATATTATTACCTTCTCTACCAGGTACATTAATATCTCTAGGTTCCTTAGCACCTACTGCAAGAATAACTGCATCGTATTTACTTAATAATTCTTTTGCCTGTTTCTTAGTTGTAATGTCTTTATTCGTAAAGAACTTTACACCTTCCGCAGTCATCTTATAAATACGACGATCAATGATATTCTTCTCAATCTTCATATTAGGAATACCATACATTAATAGTCCACCTAGACGATCTTCTCTTTCATATACATCACAATTATAACCACGTTGATTAAGTGTATCTGCAGCAGCTAAACCAGCAGGACCTGAACCAATAACCGCAATCTTTTTACCTACACGCTTTATTGGTGGTTTTGGTTCTTCTAATAGATGTTCATAAGCATATTCAATAATCGCATGTTCATTCTCTTTTACTGATACAGCTTCACCATCTAAAGAACATGTACAAGCTTTTTCACATAATGCAGGACATACTCTAGAAGTGAATTCTGGGAAGTTATTAGTCTTCTTTAAACGTTTATGAGCCTGTTCATACTTACCTTTAAATACTAAATCATTCCATTCAGGAATTAAATTATTTAAAGGACAGCCAGAAAACATACCTTTAATCTTCTGGCCGTACTGACAAAACGGAATACCACAGTCCATACATCTTGCACCCTGTTTCTGCTGTTCTTTAGTAGATAAAGGGATATGGAATTCATCGAAGTTCTTAATACGTTCGGTAGGAGGAACCTCATAAGATGTCTCACGTGCATAATCTAAAAATCCAGTTTTCTTACCCATGACTATTTTCCTCCTTTCATAGCTGCATTAAATGCTTCTACCTTAGCCTGATCTTCATCTAGACCCTGTGACTGATAATAAGCAATCAGATCCATCATCTTCTTATAATCATGTGGAATGATCTTCTTAAACTTACCAATATATGTCTTGAAATCATCTAAGAACATCTTGGCTTTCTCTGAACCAGTATACTTATAATGATTTTCAATTAATTCTCTTACTGTCTTAATATCATATGGCTTGTTGACTTCAGAATATTCTACAAGTGCACCATTTAGTTTTTCATATAAATCATTATTTGGATCATAGATATACGCAATACCACCACTCATACCAGCAGCAACATTTCTACCTGTTTCACCTAAAATAACAACTAAACCACCTGTCATATATTCTAATGCATGGTCACCGACACCTTCTACAACAGCCTTAGCACCGGAGTTTCTTACACAGAAACGTTCACCAGCAACACCATTGATATAAGCTTCACCACTTGTTGCACCATATAAAGCAACGTTACCAATAATAATATTGTCTTCAGCTTTGAATGTAGCTTCATGAGGTGTCTTCACAATAATCTTACCACCAGATAAACCTTTACCTAAGTAGTCATTAGAATCACCTGTTAACTCAAGAGTTAATCCCTTAGGAATAAAGGCACCAAAGCTCTGACCACCTGCACCAAATGCATGTACTGTAATAAAGTCATCTTCTACAAAATTACCTAAAGCCTTAGTGATATGAGAACCAAGAATAGTACCAAATGAACGGTCTGTATTAGACACTTCTACAGAAACTTCTGTCTTCTTATGAGACTGAGATGCCTGTTCTAATGCCTTTAATAATACCTTTGTATCAAGTACTTCATTTAATTTGAAGTCATATACATGAGCTGGATTAAAGCAGTTATGTGCATCGTTTGCATATGTGCTATCTAAGATTTTAGATAAGTCTATATGATACTGATCTGCAATATCCTTCTTCTTTAATAAGTCAGTATGACCAACCATTTCATCGATTGTTTTAAATCCTAGCTGAGCCATGTATTCACGCATTTCTTCAGCAACAAACTTCATGAAGTTTACTACATATTCAGGTTTACCTGTAAATCTCTTACGTAAGATAGGGTTCTGAGTTGCAACACCTACAGGACATGTATCTAAGTTACATACACGCATCATAACGCATCCCATAGTAATAAGTGGTGCTGTCGCAAAACCATATTCTTCTGCACCAAGTAAACATGCAATCGCAAGATCTCTACCAGTTAATAATTTACCATCTGTTTCGATTACGACACGATCTCTTAAATCATTCATGATTAATGTCTGATGTGCTTCCGCAAGACCTAATTCCCAAGGAAGACCTGCACTATAAACTGAGTTTCTAGGTGCTGCACCAGTACCACCATCATAACCAGAAATAAGAATAACCTGAGCACCCGCTTTCGCAACACCTGAGGCAATAGTACCAACACCTGCTTCAGATACTAACTTAACACTAGTACGTGCTTCTTCATTCGCATTCTTTAAGTCATAGATTAACTGAGCTAAGTCTTCAATTGAATAAATATCATGATGAGGTGGTGGTGAAATAAGTGATACACCTGGAGTACTATGACGAGTCTTCGCAATCCAAGGATAAACCTTACCTGCTGGTAAGTGTCCACCTTCACCAGGTTTTGCACCCTGAGCCATCTTGATCTGAATTTCACTAGCAGAACATAAGTATTCACTTGTGACACCAAAACGACCACTTGCTACCTGTTTAATAGCTGAACATGTTGAATCACCATTAGGGCGAGTGACAAAACATTCTGCATCTTCTCCACCTTCACCTGAGTTACTCTTACCATGTAATCTATTCATTGCGATAGCCATTGTTTCATGCGCTTCTTTTGAAATAGAACCATAACTCATAGCACCTGTCTTAAAACGTTTCACAATGTTTTCTACAGGTTCCACCTCTTCTAGAGGAATAGGTTTTCTCTTACTGAAGTCGAAGTCTAATAAACCACGTAAGTTAATACCTTCTTCTTCCTGACCAATAGTTTCAGAGAATTCCTTAAATAACTTATAATCACCTAAACGTGTGGCCTGCTGTAATAAGTGAATTGTCTTAGGGTTATAAAGATGGTTTTCTTTATGACTTCTTTCTTTATGGAATCCTCCAGAATCAAGTGTAGGATTTACATCATATCCAAGAGGATCAAAAGCCTGATTATGTAATGCATTTATATCAGCTTCAATATCCTTTAAAGTAATACCTTCAACTCTACTTACTGTATGAGGGAAGTATGTATCAATAACTTCTTTAGAAATACCAATGGCTTCAAAGTTCTGAGAACCACGATAAGACTGTAAAGTAGAAATACCCATCTTAGAAGCAATCTTAACAATACCAGAAAGTACAGCATGATTATAATCTTCTACTGCAGCATAGTAATCCTTTTCTAATAAACCATCTTCTACAGCCTGATGAATTGTATCCTGAACAAGATAGGCATTAATAGCACTTGCACCATAACCAAGTAATGTCGCAAAATGATGTACTTCTCTTGTTTCACCAGATTCAATAATTAAAGCCATCTTCATTCTCTTCTTAGTACGTACTAAATAAGAGTTAACACTTGCGACTGCAAGTAATGCTGGAATAGCACAATGGTTATCATCTACACCACGGTCTGAAAGAATAATAATGTTTGCACCACGATGATATGCTTTATCTACTTCAATAAAGAGATGATCTAAAGCTTTCTTAAGAGATGTATTCTTATAATAAAGTGTAGAAATAGTTTCACTTTTAAAATCATCTGTATGAAGATGTTTTAACTTAAGAATATCTGTGTTTGTAAGAATAGGATTATGAATATGTAATAAACGACAGTTATCAGGTGAATCATTTAAGATATTTCCTTCGGCACCAATATCTAATGAAGTAGATGTGACAATCTCTTCACGAATAGAATCGATAGGAGGGTTAGTGACCTGGGCAAATAACTGTTTAAAGTAATTAAAGAGTGGCTGATGCATAGTGCTCATTGCCGCAAGAGGGGCATCATTACCCATAGCGATAATAGGTTCATTACCATTAGTAGCCATTGGAATAATATAGTCTTTAATATCTTCATACTTATAACCAAAAGCAGTCTGTAATGTTTCTAGCTTTTCATCACTAATGACTTCTACTCTTTCATTAGGAATCTTTAAATCCTTTAAGTATGTGAGATGTGAATCAAGCCATTCACCATAAGGTTCCTTTTGTGCATAATAGTCCTTTAATTCGTCATCATTAATAAGAACGCCCTTCTTAGTATCTACAAGAAGCATCTTACCAGGACGTAAACGATCCTTAACCACAATATCTTCTGTAGGAACATCTAAAGAACCTACTTCAGAAGACAAGATTAAATAAGAGTCTTTAGTAATATAGTAGCGAGAAGGTCTTAAACCATTTCTATCAAGTACAGCACCCATTAATTCACCATCAGAGAATAAAATAGAAGCTGGACCATCCCAAGGTTCCATGACTGTAGCGTTATAAGCATAGAAATCTTTCTTCTTTTTAGACATAGAAGGATTGTTTTCCCATGGTTCTGGAATACACATCATAACAGCACGAGGAAGTTCCATACCACTCATAACTAAGAATTCTAATGTGTTATCTAACATTGCAGAATCTGAACCATTTACATCTACAACAGGGAATACCTTTTCTGTATCTAATACATCACATTTCATGTTTTCTTCACGAGAAAGCATGTTGTTCGCATTACCTCTAATTGTATTAATTTCACCATTGTGGACAATAAAGCGGTTTGGATGTGCTCTTTGCCATGATGGATTTGTATTAGTAGAGAAACGAGAATGTACTAATGCAATCGCACTCTTATAATCTTCATCCTGTAAATCACTAAAGAAACTTCTTAACTGTCCTACAAGGAACATACCTTTATATACAATAGTACGGCTAGATAATGAACATACATAAGTATTTTCATTACTCTGTTCAAAAATTCTTCTTGCTTGATAAAGAAGACGATCAAAAGGAAGACCTGCTTCACAATCATCAGGTTTCTTTACAAAGCCCTGCATAATATAAGGCATTGCATCAATCGCTTTAGTACCTAATACCTCTTTATGTGTTTCTACCTTTCTCCATCCAAGGAAAGTCATACCTTCCTTAGTAATAATCTTTTCAAACATAGTCATTGCTTGATGTCTTTCTAGTTCATTCATAGGGAAGAAGAACTGACCTACACCATAATGACCTTCCTTAGGTAACTGGAAATCCTTTACACTCTTCTTAAAGAATGTATAAGGAATCTGTGTGAGGATACCAACACCATCACCTGTTTCTCCCTTTGCATCCTTACCTGCTCTATGCTCTAACTGTTCTACAATCTTTAACGCATTTGATACTGTCATATGCGTTTTTACACCTTTGATATTAACAACTGCACCAATACCACAGTTATCATGTTCAAAAGATGAATCATATAAACCTTTGTTCATGCACACACCTCCTATATAAGTGAAACTATATTACAAAATATTTTTATCATTGTAAAGAAAAATTGTTAATAAAGTTGTAAAATGTTTTTAAATTTATGAATATACGAAAAATAACATAATATACCTTCATTAAAGCGAAATAGCATAATAAAAAGAAAGCCTTTACGGCTTTCTTTTGATAATTTCTTCTTGGATATGCTTAATACGATGATACATACCTGGATGATCATAAGAGGTATATTCAATGAAGTCTGCAGGATACAAATCTATATCATGATAATGATAAAAATCAATCATTTCATATTAAAAACTTTCTTTATTCATTGCTGAAATTAAAAAATATATAAAAATCATTGGTATTAATATTGAAATGCAAGCGCATACGTACTATAATACCCATAGAATCTAGAACGCAAATAAATGACTGCTTAAAATTGCAGAAGGACAAATATTATAAAACCATTTCTCAATTAATGCCTATCAACTTATTGTCATTCCTAAATACTGCGAATATATAATCCGGATTGTTCCTCACTGCATGTTGCCTCTAGATAAGAAAAAAAAAAACCCCGGGGGGTTTTTTTTTTTCTTAGTCTACATTAGATGCATAGAAATTAGTTGTCTTATAGTTATACACAATACGTGATACATTAAATAACTGTCCATTAGAAAGATGTACATAATCTTCTACTTCTAATGCTGGACTACCTTCTTCTAATCCTAGAATAGAAGCTTCCTGTGCACTTAACTGTTTAACATGGAAATACTTATCTGCAAAACCAATACTTAACTTTAAATCATTCTTAATATAACTATAGATTGACTGACTTGCAATACGACGATCAAGTGAAGGAACAAGATCCTTATTATAGTAAGTATATTCAATAGCCATTGGAACACCATCCATCTTTCTTACTCTTTCAATATAATAGATAGGTGTAGTGAGTTCACATTGCATACGTTTTGATAGTTCTTCTCCAGCCATCATAATATGGAATCCCTTGACATCAGTAGTAATCTTATGACGTGGGGCATTCTCAGTAATACCACAAGAACCATTCATCCATAAAGAATCATCATCTCTTGTATGACGTACAAATACACCACTTCCCTGAATAGAGAATAGAGTACCTTGTTTCTTTAAAGTACGGATCGCATTTCTAATTGTATTTCTGCTTACTTGATACTGTTCAATTAACTGATCTTCTGTTGGTAGCTTATCAGTATATTCATTTTTTTTTATTTTGTGGATAATATCTTCCACTACTTCTTGATATTTAGACATTTTTTCATCACCGCCCACATATTAACATAACCTAACTTTTTGGTCTAGTGCGAAAATAGTGATATAATGCATTTTGAGGTGAAAAGTATGAATTTTACACAAATTAAGATGATTATTTGTGATATGGACGGTACTTTGTTGGATAATCAGAAGAATTTACCTCCACATTTTAATCAAATATATAAGGAATTGTATGATAGAAATATCATTTTTGCGATTTCATCCGGAAGACAGATGGGAGAAGTGAGAAAGTATTTTAAAGGAAATAAAACTATCTACCTTATGGCTGAAAATGGTGGCTATATACAACATGACGGAGATACGTTATTTGCAGACTATATGAACCAGGAAGATGTATGTAAGCTTACAAACTATGTGAATAAGCTTAAAGGCACGGCTCCTATGTTAAGTGGTAAGAAGGCTATGTATGCATTCAATAAAGATAAGGAACTTATAAGTAAGCATACAAGTCACTTTAATATTACTTATGTAGATACAATAGAAGATATTGATGATGATATATTTAAAATTACAGTCTGTGACCCTATGGATCCAGTGAAGAATTGTTTGGAAGGTCCTTTGTCTCGTATTAAAGGTTTTGAAGTGAAGCCATCAGGAGACTGTTGGATTGATATTAATAAGAAGGGACAATCTAAAGCAGATAGTGTTGTCTTCTTACAAAAGACATTAAGTATATCAGAAGAAGAAACAATGGTATTTGGGGATGCTGATAATGATCTATCGATGTTCACACATGCTTATTATAGTTTTGCGATGAAGAATGCAGATCACTTTATACAAAGTAAAGCACGTTTTGTAACTCAAGAAGATAATGATCATGATGGGGTCATGAAGACAATACAGAAGATGATTGAAAATGAAGATGGATTATTGATTAATATATAGAGGAGGAGATATAAAATGAAAAAGATTGGATTTATTGGTTTAGGTATTATGGGGTTGCCTATGGCAGGTCATTTAATGGATGCAGGTTATGAAATGCATATTTATGCAAGACATCCAGAAAAGGTGACATCTTTAGTAGAAAAGGGGGCTACACTTCATTCTACAATTCATGATTGTGTGAAAGATGTAGATGCAGTCATGACTATTGTAGGTTTTCCACAGGATGTAGAAGAAGTTTATTTTAATGACAACAACATTCTAGATTCAGTAAAGGAAGGTACATATCTTATTGATATGACAACTACATCACCTACACTTGATCAAAGAATATATGAAGAAGGAAAAAAGAGAAATCTCCATGTATTAGATGCACCAGTCACTGGTGGAGATACAGGCGCAAAGAATGCGACTCTTTCTATTCTTGTAGGAGGAGACAAAGAAGATTATGAAGCATGTCTTCCTTTATTTGAAGCTATGGGTACTAATATTAATTATCAGGGTCCTAGTGGTTCAGGACAGCATGCAAAGATGGCCAATCAGATCATGATTGCAGGGGCATTATCTGGTGTATGTGAAGCACTCACATATGCATCTAGTAAAGGTTTGGATTTAGATGTTTTATTAAAGTCTGTGTCTAGCGGTGCGGCAGGAAGTCATCAGTTAGATGCTTTTGGACCTAAGATTTTAAAGGCTGATTATCAACCAGGATTCTTTATGAAACACTTTATTAAAGATATGAAACTTGCTGATGAAGAAGCCAAAGAATCAGATATTACACTTAATGTATTAGAAACAGTATTAAGAAACTATCAGGAATTAGAAAAAGAAGGCTATGGTGACTTAGGTACACAAGCTTTAATGAAGTATTATAAAAAGCCCTAAGAGAGGGCTTTAAGCAATTCAGTCTTAGAAGCAGGGGTAAATCCCTGGATCATCTCTTTTGATCCTCCACCTTTGCTTTTAAGGCTTTTTAATTGTGTTAATATATCTAATGCATTTGATGTAGAACCTATGACATAACGATAACCTTTCTCATCATTTCCTACAAATACACCACCTGTACTATAAACATGGACGAGGTGATTAGTCACTTCTCTTTGATTTATAGGTAAACAGTCTTCTACAAATAAATAAGCATGATCACATAAAGAAATCATATGTTCTTTCTCTAGTTGTGCATATTTGACTTCTAAAGCTGTTTTTTCTTCATACATCTTATTGACTTGTTTTACAAGTGTTTGATTGTTGGAAGAGAAAAGATGATAAAGTGATTCAAGATGATCAAAATCATCCTTAAAACGATGATAAGCACGTTCACCAAATAAGAATATAAAACGTGTTCCTCGAGTTGTATGAATTACTTTGATGATCTTGAATACGCCTAATTCACCTGTTCTTTTTACATGGGGTGCACAACATGCACATATATCATAATCTTTGATCTCTACAATACGTACTTTACCTTCAATCTCTTTCTTAGAACGATAAGAGATGCTCTCTAAATCATCAGGATAGAAACAATGAATCTCTTTATTCTCATAGATAGCTTGATTCACTTTCTCTTCTATTACATCAATATCCTTGATATCACCATCATATTCTACTTGTCCTTCTTCACTATTTAGATGGAAACTCACATTATCATTACCATATAAACTATGCACAATACCAGAAAGAAGATGTTCTCCCGTATGATTTTGCATAAAAGAATAACGTCTCTTCCAGTCAATATGACCTTCTATTTTATCTCCTACATTGAAGTGATGCTTCATAACATAATGGATAATCACATCATTCTTAATCTGTACATCCTTGACAGGAATATCATTAATAGTCCCTAAATCAGATTCCTGACCACCTTCCTCAGGAAAGAAAAGTGTCTGGTCAAGAATGATTTCATTCTTATTTACTTCTACTACTGTTGCCTTGAAATCTGTACTATAAGGCATTTCATCATATAATTTTATTGTTTTCATATATATCACCTTTATTATTCTAACATAAACACTTGACCGAGAGGTACTACCGAGTGTTAAAGTGTTTTCATAATTTGTGAGTTATGAATTATAAATATTAATTTGTGTTAGAATAACACAGAAAAAGAAGGGAGAAATTATAGTGGATAAAAAGAAAACATCAGTCAATATGCTGGAGGGTTCAATATTTAAGAGTTTAGTTATCTTTATGATTCCAATTCTTATATCAAACATCTTCCAACAGTTCTATAACACAATGGATACTGCCATTGTAGGAAATACTTTAGGAATGACATCACTTTCTGCCATTGGTTCATGTGCAGCGGTCTATGACTTATTAGTAGGTTTTGCGTTAGGTATTGGGAATGGGTTATCTATTGTCACTGCAAGAAGCTATGGTTCAGGAGATGAAGAACTCTTAAAGAAATCAGTTGCAGCTAGTTTTGTGATTGGTATTATATCTTCTATTGTGATTACTATTATTGCCTCTATTGGAATCAAACCATTACTTATTGCAATCAATGTATCACCGGACTTACTAAATGAAGCTTACAGCTATATTATTGTGATTGTACAATTCTTAGTCGTTATGTTTGCCTATAATCTATGTGCAGGGTTATTACGTGCTATAGGGAATAGTTTAATGCCTTTAGTGTTCTTAATCATATCATCAGTATTAAATATCGGTTTAGACTTATTCTTTATCACACAGCTTCATATGGGTGTTAGAGGAGCAGCAGTTGCGACAGTTATTGCTCAGGGTGTATCAGTCGTATTCTGTTTGATTTATATCTTTAAGAATGTCCCATTACTCGTACCAGAAAAGAGACATTTTAAATTTGATGCAGCTCTTTACAAAGAACTATTAGGACAGGGATATTCTATGGCTGTTATGAGTGCGATCGTTAATGCCGGTTCAGTTATCTTGCAGTCAGGTATCAATGGTTTAGGAAGCAAACAGATTATTGCAGGTCATACGGCTGCAAGAAAGCTTTATATGTTCTTCAATATGCCATTTACTGCCATGGCTCAAGCCGCAAGTACATTCGTATCTCAAAACAAAGGCGCAGAAAATGTATCACGTATTCGCAAAGGTATGAAACAGATGTATATCTATGATGTTGTTGTAGCCGCAATCGCAACCGTTATTCTATTATTAAGTGCCCCTACACTTGTAACATGGATTTCTGGTACAACGGACAAGACAGTCTTATACAATGGTTCACTTTATTTACGTATCGTAGCTCCTAACTATGCAGTATTAGGTATATTAATGCAGACAAGATTTGCCTTACAAGGTATTGGACAGAAGATGCTACCACTTGTATCTAGTATTATTGAATTAGTCGGTAAGATCATCTTCGTATTCGCACTTATTCCAGTCTTTAAATATATGGCTGTCATCTTCTGTGAACCAGTCATCTGGGTCGTTATGACAATCTATCTATTAATCGTATTCTGGAGAGATCCATTCATTAAAGAGGCTTAGTCAGTGCTTCCTCGTCAAGCTCAATCCTATTTAGAAATATTTCTAAATAGGTATTGCATTTCTTGGTGTTTATTGTATAATCTATTTAGAAAGTTATCTAAATAGGTGGTGAACATATGTTTGAGAAAACATTTAAAGCACTCAGTGCACCAGTAAGAAGAGATATTCTTAACTTATTAAAGAAAGGAAGGATGTCTGCAGGAGATATCGCTGCACAATTTGATATGACACAGGCCACTGTCTCATATCATTTATCGATATTAAAATCTGCAGACTTAGTAAGAGAAGAAAAAGATAAGAATTATATTTATTACGAAATTAATGCGACTGTGTTTGAAGAAATGTTGTTGTATTTTAAGTCTTTTTTAGGAGGAAATGATGATGTTGAAGAATAAATGGTTTAAGTTTAGTTTGGTATTGTTTCTGTTGCCACTTGTATGTATATTAGTGACTTATAATAAGTTACCTGCACAAGTTGCAACACACTTTGATTTTCATGGTACACCTGATGGGTATATGGATAAGTTCTTAGGGTTATATGGTGTGTGGGCATTTATGTTATTGCTTCATATATTCTGTACCTTCATGACATTTAAGGATCCTAAGAAGAGTAATATACCAGAAGTAGGATTAAGAATCATATTAATGATCTGCCCAGTTATATGTTTGATGGTGACTCTACTTATTATTACATATAGTCTAGGTTATCGTTTTGATATGACATTTATTATGAATATAGTAATAGGATTCATCTTTATTATTTTAGGTAATTACTTACCTAAAATAAAAAGAAACTATACTATAGGTATTCGTACTTCATGGGCATTAAATAGTGATGAGAACTGGTCACGTACACATAGATTTGCAGGTTATGTGTTTGTATTGAGTGGAATGTTGTATATTATCTTTAGTATGTTAGGTTATATGTATATAGGTTTAGGTATTTTATTGATATCTAGTTTACTGTGTTTTGGATATAGTTATAGTTTATACAGAAAGGGGATTTAGTGGTATACCACTAAATCTCTTTTTTTAATAGCATTTTCTAAAACTGCAAATTGGTGCATAAAATACAAAAGTAGTGTATAGTAATGGATGGGTAAGGGAATAGCTCATACCAAAATCCGATTTCCTTACCATGATCACCGTAGGTGATCTTTTTTTTATGCCTTGCACTAGTAAATCAAACAAAAAAATGAAATTATTTTTAATGACGTATAAAAATAGGAGTTGTCAAGAGCTTAAAAAAGTATGTGTTTATTAATGAAGTGTATAATAAAAAATATAAAGGTGAATAAACCAGAATGTAATTGTGATATGATATTAATGTTAGATAGAAAAAGGAAGGTTGTCAGAAATGAATAAACAGGAGTTAGCAAATAAAATATGGAAAACCGCAAATGATATGCGTTCAACAATTGAGGCAAATGAATATAAAGACTTTATTTTAGGTTTTATCTTTTACAAGTATTTGTCTCATCAGGAAGTAAAGTTTTTAAAGGATAATGATTTTACTGATGAAGATATTAAAGAACTAACAGAAGAAGATGCCGAAACAGTTGAATTTATTCAGAAAAACATTGGTTATTTCATTGATTATAATAACTTGTTTTCTACATGGATTGAAAAGAAGAAAGGCTTTGATATATCAGATGTAAGAGATGCTTTGAATGCATTTGACAGATTGATTTTTAAATCTCATAAGAAAGTATTTGATAATATCTTTAAAACATTACAGGAAGGCTTAAGTAAACTAGGAAAAGATTCTAAAAGCCAGACAAGTACTGCAAGTAGCTTGATTCAAACTATCAATGAAATCCCAATGGATGAAAAACAGGATTATGATGTTTTAGGCTTTATTTACGAATATCTAATTGAAAAATTTGCATCTAATGCCGGTAAAAAAGCAGGAGAGTTCTATACTCCTCATGAAGTTTCTTTATTGATGTCTGAAATTATTGCAGACTATTTAGGTGATAGAGAAGGCATTAAGATTTATGACCCTACAAGTGGTTCTGGATCACTATTGATTAATATTGGTCACAGTGTAGCTAAGAGAATGAACAATAGTGACAATATTAAGTATTATGCTCAGGAACTTAAAGAAAATACTTATAACTTAACTCGTATGAATTTAGTTATGAGAGGTATTAAGCCAGATAATATTGTGACTAGAAATGCGGATACTTTAGAAGAAGATTGGCCTTATTTTGATGAAACTAATCCTGATGCAACATATGACCCTTTATATGTAGATGCTGTTGTATCTAATCCACCATACAGCCAGAACTGGAACCCTACTGATAAAGCAAATGATGCACGTTATAATCGTTATGGAGTAGCACCTAAAGGAAAAGCCGATTACGCATTCTTGCTTCATGATTTATTCCATGTAAAGCCTGATGGTATTATGAGCATTGTATTACCTCATGGTGTCTTATTCCGTGGTGGTGAAGAAGGTGAAATCAGAAAGAACCTTATTGAATATAATAATATTGATACTATCATTGGTTTACCAGCAAATATCTTTTATGGCACAGGTATTCCTACTATTGTCATGGTTCTTAAACAGAAAAAGGATAATGATGATGTACTTATTATTGATGCTTCTAAGGGATTTATGAAGGAAGGTAAGAATAATAAGTTACGTGCATGCGACATTAAAAAGATTGTAGATACAGTCAGAGAAAGAAGAAGCATTCATAAATATTCAAAAGTTGTTTCTAGAGAAGAAATTAGAAACAATGACTATAACTTAAATATTCCTAGATATGTTGATTCTTCTGAAGAAGCAGAACATTGGGATATTTATGCTTCTATGTATGGAGGAATTCCTAAAGAAGAAATAAATGCATTAAAAGAGTATTGGGATGTTTTCCCTAATCTTAAAGAAGCTTTATTCAAAGAAACTAATAGTAAGTATGTTGAACTAAAAGTAGATGATATTAAAGAATCAGTTAAACAAAATAGCGATGTAAAAGAATTTGAAGAACAATTTAAGAATGCATTTGATTCTTTTGGTGGTTTCTTAAAACAGAACTTAATTGTGGATATTAATAATGTCCAGATAACTAAGGAAGAAGAAATTATTACTGAAGATGTGTTTAATAGATTAGTTAATGTACCTCTTATTGATAAATATAAGGCTTATCAGTTAATTGATGAAGAATGGCATGAAGTATCTACAGATTTAGAAATGATTCAGACAGAAGGCGTTTCTTGTATTACAAAGGTAGATCCTAATATGGTTGTAAAAAACAAGAAAGAAGTACAGGAAGGATGGGTAGGTCATATTATTCCTTTTGACCTTGTTCAAAATACTTTGTTAAAAGAAGACAAAGATGCTTTAACTCATACTAATAATTTGATTTCTGAATATGATTCACAGTTAAGTGATTTAGTTGAAGGTATTTCAGAAGATGATAAGGAAGAAGAACTATTCAATGAAGCAGGAGATGCTTTTGTACCTAAAGAATTAGATAAAAAAGTTAAAGAGATTCAGGAACAGATTACTTCACCAGAAATTGAAGCATTACAGCATTACCTAGAACTATCTAAGAAAGCTGATAAAGAATCCTTTGTTTACAACAATCCTCAAGTAGCTTGGAATAAGATGGATGGAAACAATGGTTCTTATAGCAAGAGTGTAGTGAATAACTATATTAAGACTTTAAGAGAAGAACATACATTTGATGAAGATAGTTATGAATATATCTTATGTAAAGCAAGTAGTATTCTAGAAAAACAGAAGTCATTAAAGTCTCAGGTAAAGAAAGATGCTGAAGCATTAGAAAAGAAAACAAAGAAAACTATTGAAGGACTTTCTAAAGAACAGGTAGATTACCTTCTAACAAAGAAATGGATAGATAGTCTTATTGATAATCTATTTAAGTTACCTGTAGAAATAGTTGATGGACTTATTAAGAGTATTGAAGCATTACAGAAGAAGTATGAGACTACTTATTTTGATATAGAGAAAGAAATTAAGGAAACTGAAGCTAGTTTATGTAGTATGATTGATGATCTAGTAGGTGATGAATATGATATGAAAGGACTTAGTGAGTTAAAATCACTACTTTCAGGTGAATAGTATGGAAAAGAGTAGAAAACCTAAGATCAGATTTAAGGGATTTACAGACGATTGGGAACAGCGTGAGTTAGGTAATATAGGTCAGACATATACAGGGTTATCAGGAAAAACAAAAGATGATTTTGGACATGGGCATGCTCAATTTGTTACTTATATGAATGTTTTTTCTAATCCGATTTGTAATCCAAAAATGAATGAACCAATTGAAGTTGATTCTAAACAAAATGAAGTAGAGGTTGGAGATGTATTCTTTACTACTTCGTCTGAAACACCAAAAGAAGTAGGAATGACCTCTGTTTTAATAGAAAAACAGGGCAAAATGTACCTTAATAGCTTTTGCTTTGGATATCGTCTTTATGAGAAATACGATAGTTATTATCTAGCATATATGTTACGATCTAATTCTTTTAGAGAGAAAATCATAATGCTCGCTCAAGGTATATCTAGATATAACATTTCTAAAAATAAAGTTATGGAAATAGATGTTTTTGTTCCTTCATATAAAGAACAGATGGAGATTGGTAAGTATTTTCGTGATCTCGATACTCTTATCACCCTTCATCAGCGAAAGTTAGACAAATTGGTAAATGTTAAGAAATCTATGCTTGAAAAAATGTTTCCTCAACAAGGTAGTAGAATACCGGAAATTCGTTTTTGTGGATTTACGGATGATTGGGAACAGCGTAAGTTGGTGGAATTATTAACAAAATATACAGACGAAGTGAATGTTCCTCATAATGGTTATGAGCGTTTGGGAATAAGAAGTCATGCCAAGGGAACATTTCATAGTTATGTTTCTGAAGGACATGAATTGCAAACTGGTAAAATGCACAAAGTTGCTGCAGATAAGTTTATTGTAAATATTACATTTGGCTGGGAACATGCAGTGGCTGTAACAGATAAAAATGATGCTGGAAAGCTAGTTTCTCACAGATTTCCTCAGTATTCTTTATCTGAGAATCTTTATTCAAAGTTCTTTAAATATATTATTTTGGACGATAAATTTAAGCACCACTTATGGTTGTCATCTCCTGGAGGTGCAGGACGTAATAGAGTTCTCAAACTTGATGAAATGTTAGAATACAAAATCAAAATACCTAATGTACAAGAACAACAAAAAATAGCTGAAGTATTGATGGATTTAGATCACCTTATCACCCTTCATCAACGAAAACTAGAAAAGTTGAAAAATATAAAGAAATCTATGTTAGAAAAAATGTTTATATAAAGTAAATTTTTTTCGTGATTAGACGGTTTACAGATAAAATGATTATTTAGGTAAAAAAACAAGTGATTTGAGTGATGTTGGATAAACAATAATGTTTTTGATTTCCATAAGTGTGATATTGCTATTGTTAAAATAGCATCAAAGATTCGTTAGTTGATTTTTGAGAAAAAAAGTAGTGTAGAAATACTCATAAGAGTTTAAAAAATGGTGAAATTGAGTATAAAATTACATGAAATCGGAAGATTTTTCTAAAAATAGAATTTAACTTGGGAACAGCGTAAGGTGACAGAATTAGGGATGATTTATATCGGATTGGTTACGACAATGACTAGCCACTATACAAATGATGGAATTCTACTGATTAGAAATTCGGACATTAAAGATGGAAGGTTTGAATTTGGAGGTAATCAAATATTCTTAGAAAGGTCATTTGCAAAAGCAAATGAATCACGTATGCACCAACTCGGTGATGTTATCACTGTACATACAGGTGACGTTGGAACATCAGCTGTAATTACTAAAAATGAAGTGAAATCGATAGGATTTGCTACTATTGTAACACGACCAAATAGAGCAATTATTAATCCTTATTATCTTTGCACTTTTCTAAATACAGAAAAACATAAGAAATGGGCGGTGGCGATTTCAACCGGTGATGGAAGAACAAATTATAATCTAGGGGATTACTTAGAGCTTATTATTCCAGTTCCTTCAATTAATGAACAAAAGGAAATAGCTTTATTTATTGAAAAAATTAATACCCTTATCACCCTTCATCAGCGTGTAAAATCACTAAAAATAGACATTATAACTAAGAAAGGAGTGTTAAATAATGGTATTTAATAAAGAATTAGACTTTGAAAAAGCACTAATCAAAGTCTTATGTACAAAAGGATGGGAATCAGACATTATAAAGAATCCCACAGAAGAAGATTTAATAAAGAATTGGGCAAATATTCTATTTGAAAACAATAGAAATATTAATAGACTGGGAGACTATCCTTTGACTAGAACTGAAATGAATCAGATTATAGATCAAATCATTAATTTAAGAACTCCTTTACAATTAAACAGTTTTATTAATGGTAAAACTGTTGCGATTAAAAGGGATAATCCAGATGACAAGCAACATTATGGTAAGGAAGTAAGCCTAAAGATTTACGATCGTGATGAAATTGCTGCTGGTCAAAGTAGATATCAGATAGTGGAACAACCTATATTAAAAACTAAATCTAAATTAGTAAATGATAGAAGAGGCGATTTGATGCTTCTTATTAACGGTATGCCAGTTATTCATATCGAATTAAAAAAGAGTGGTATACCAATTAGTGAGGCTGAAGAACAAATACGCAAATATGCTTATGAAGGTGTTTATACAGGAATTTATTCTTTGGTGCAGATATTTGTAGCTATGAATCCTGAAGAATCTGTATATTATGCTAATCCAGGACCTGATGGGAAATTCAATGAAAATTATTACTTCCATTGGGCAGACTTTAATAATGAACCTATTAATAACTGGAAGGATGTTGCTTCTACATTATTATCTATTCCTATGGCACATCAGTTAATTGGTTTTTACACTGTTGCTGATAGTTCAGATGGTGTTTTAAAAGTAATGAGAAGTTATCAGTATTATGCAGCTAGTGCGATTTCTGATAAGGTTTCAAAAACAAAATGGGACGAAGGAAATCAAAGAGGAGGTTTTATCTGGCATACAACAGGATCAGGTAAAACTATGACTAGTTTTAAATCTGCAGAACTTATTGCAAATTCTAAAGATGCAGATAAAGTTATATTCTTAACAGACAGATTAGAACTAGGTACTCAGTCTTTAAAGGAATATAAAGGATTTGCTGATTGTGAAGACTATGTACAGGCTACTGAAAATACAAGAGTACTCATTTCTAAATTAACTAGTGAAGATCCTAAAGATACACTTATAGTTACTTCTATTCAAAAGATGAGTAATATTAAGTATGAAGAAGATGGATTGAATGAAAGAGATATTCAGAAAATAAGTTTAAAACGATTAGTATTTATTGTAGATGAAGCACATCGTTCTACTTTTGGAGAAATGTTATTTACTATTAAAAATACATTCCCTAATGCATTGTTCTTTGGATTTACTGGAACACCTATCCAAAAAGAGAACCAAAAGAAAAACAATACTACAGCTATGGTATTTGGTAATGAATTACATAGATATAGTATTGCAGACGGTATTAGAGATAAGAATGTTCTTGGATTTGATCCATATATGGTAAAAACATATAAAGATGGTGATATCAGAAAAGCAGTCGCTTTAGAACAAGCAAAGGCTAAAACTGAAGAAGAAGTATTTACTGACCCTAAGAAAGAAAAAAAGTATTATCAGTATATGGATTCATCATATATACAGATGGCTGGACATGAAGAATCAGGAAAGTATAAAAAGGGAATAGAAGACTATGTTTCTAATTCACAATATACTACTGAAGAACATCAAAGAGCAGTTGTTTCAGATGTTATAGAACATTGGAATACATACAGTCGCAATTCAAAGTTTCATGCTATCTTTGCTACTTCAAGTATTACAGAAGCAATTAAATATTATCAGTTATTTAAAGAGATGAAACCTTCACTACGTGTAACTTGTTTATTTGATCCTAACATTGATAATAAAGGTAGTTTTGAATATAAAGAAGAAGGATTAAAAGAAATCCTAGATGATTATTATAAACTTTATGGTTCGAAGTATGATATGGCTAAACATGCAGAATTTAAAAAAGATGTAGCCTTTAGACTAGCACATAAAGAAAATCATAAAGGTATTGAAAGAACTCCAGAAAAACAATTAGATTTATTGATCGTAGTTGATCAGATGTTAACTGGCTTTGATTCTAAATGGGTTAACACATTGTATTTAGATAAGGTAATAGAATACGAAAGTATTATTCAAGCTTTTTCTAGAACTAACAGATTGTTTGGAAATGATAAACGTTTTGGTGTTATTAGATATTATAGAAAAACCAACACAATGGCTAGAAACATAAAAGATGCAGTTAAACTATATTCAGGTGATAAACCTCTAGAATTATTTGTGGATAAATTACCTAAGAATCTAGAAGGTATAAATACAACTTACAAAGAGATAAAAGAACTATTTACTTCAGAAGGTATTCAAGATTTTGAAAAGGTTCCTGATGATAATGCAGTATCTGCTAAGTTCGTTTCATTATTTAATGATTTTAATGACTATCTAGATGCAGCTAAGGTTCAAGGATTTAAATGGGATAAAGAAATATATAGATATGATAATCCTGAGACTGAAGAACATAAAGAATATCATGTTTATGTAACTAAGCGAGAATATGATGCGTTATTACAGAGATATAAAGAGTTATCTAGTGGTGATCCTGATACAACACATACAGATGATGATATTCCTTATGACCTTAAGAGCTATATTATTGAGATTGATTCAGAAAAAATTGATTCTGATTATATGAATAGTAGATTTAAAAAGTATCTAAAGGAATTGAATAAAGGTTCTTCACCTGAAGTTGTAGAAAAAGCATTATCTGAATTACATCAGTCTTTTGCAAGTTTAAGTCAGGAAGATCAGAAATATGCAAATATATTCTTGCATGATGTGCAGAGTGGAGAAATTGATGTTCAAGAAGACAAAACTTTAAGAGACTATATCAACGAATACAAATATAACGCAAAGAATGATCAGACTCATAAATTTGCAGAAGTATTTGGCCTTGATGAAAATAAACTTAGAGATATGATGGAATTAAACTTGAATGAGTTGAATATTAATGAGTTTGGAAGACTAGATGATTTAAAGAAATCTGTTGATAAACAGAAGGCTAGGGCTTATTTTGAATCTGTAGAAGGTGCAAAAGTTTTGCCATATAAAGTTAATATTAGAATGGATAGTTTGTTGAGAAAGTTCATTCTATCTGGTGGATTTGAGTTAGGAAAATCATAAATCACCGTAGTGGATTGAGTCATTAATGATTGAATTCCTGTAAAACTTGGGAACAGCGTAAGCTTGGTGAACTTGTTCAGTTTTCAAAAGGAAATGGATATTCTAAAAGGGATTTAAAGGAAGTAGGAACACCTGTAATTTTATATGGCAGACTTTATACTAATTATGAAACTGTCATTTCTGATGTGGATACGTATGTATGTGCAAAAAGTGGATCAGTTTATAGTCGAGGTGGAGAAGTTATAGTTCCTGCTTCAGGAGAGACTTCGGAGGATATTTCCATAGCATCAGTAGTTGAAAAACCAGGCTTTTTGCTTGGTGGAGACTTAAATATTATTACTCCACCAATACAACTTGATTCAGTGTTTCTTGCTATTAGTATTTCAAACGGTAAGCCTCATAATGATATGGCAAAAATGGCACAGGGTAAATCAGTTGTTCATCTTCATAACTCTGATTTGGAAAAAATTGATTTGCTCTTTCCAAAACATGATGAACAAGTACGAATTAGTTCTTGTATAAGAGGTATTGATTACCTTATCACCCTTCATCAGCGTTTAAATGCATCATGTTTAGGAATTTGACAATTCTTTGAAATCGCTCCGTGTATGTAGGAGGCCTATGGATTGAATTGTTCAATTTGATTGGAACTTCTAGTGTTATAAATTTGATTCGATAATTTGTTGCTCAGGAATTAAGAAAAAATATCTTAGCTTCTGATTACAATTGAATAGTATTTTGATGTTTATATACCAAGAATTTCAGCATTATTCTTGGTATTTTTTATTAATTACATAAACAATTACTTGGGAACAGCGTAAGTTAGAAGAAATCGTGCAGATTACCATGGGGCAGTCACCAGATGGTAGTACTTATTCTAATGAACCTAGTGACTATATTCTTATCCAAGGAAATGCTGATTTATTAAACGGTTGGGTTTCACCTCGTATTTGGACTACTCAAATTACTAAGAAAGCAGATGCTGGTGATTTGATAATGAGCGTTCGTGCTCCAGCTGGTTCTATGGGGAAAACGGCTTATGATGCGGTTATTGGGCGTGGCGTAGCCGCAATTAAAGGAAATGAGTTTATATATCAGTTGCTTGTAAAAATGGATGAAGTAGGCTATTGGAAGACATTTTCGTGTGGTTCTACATTTGAATCTCTTAGTTCAGATACTATTAAAAATGCTAAAGTTAATGTTACTTTGATTGCTGAACAGACGCAAATTGGATTGTTTTTAAATCAATTAGATAGCCTTATCACCCTTCATCAGTGTGAGCCAAAAAACAAGATGGAGGACAATAAAATGTTAGATAATATAAATAACCAAATCTTATTCTGTGATTACTATGAAAAATGGATAAAAGTATACAAAGAAGGCGCAATAAGAAAAGTTACATTAGAAAAATACTATATGACACATCGTTGGTTAAAGAAGTTAATACCTGAATTAAAAATATGTGAAATGACTCGTATAAACTATCAGCAGTTACTGAATGACTATGCTTTATATCATGAAAGACAAACAACTATGGATTTTCATCATCAGTTAAAAGGTGCAATATTAGATGCTGTGGATGAAGGATTATTGGATAGGAATCCTACACGTAAAGCAATTATCAAAGGGAAAACACCTGCAGTTAAAAAGATTAAGTATATCAATCAGTTTGAATTACATACATTACTTAATAATTTAAATCTAAAGTCAGAAATAAGTTGGGATTGGTTTATCTTAATAATTGCTAAAACAGGATTAAGATTTTCAGAAGCACTTGCTTTAACCCCAAAAGATTTTGATTTTGGAAGACAATCTATTTCTGTAAGTAAAACATGGGATTATAAAGGTGATGGAGGTTTTTTACCAACCAAAAATAAATCATCAGTCCGTAAAGTACAAATAGATTGGCAGACAGTTATTCAGTTTTCTGAATTAATAAAAGGTTTGCCAGAAGACAAACCTATATTTGTGAATGGTAAAGTTTATAATTCTACTGTAAATGATATACTTGCTAGATATTGTAAAAAAGCGAATGTACCTATTATATCAGTCCATGGTTTAAGACATACACATGCATCACTATTATTATTTGCTGGTGTATCTATTGCGAGTGTGGCAAGACGACTAGGTCATTCAAGTATGAATACAACTCAAAAAACATATTTACATATTATTCAGGAATTAGAAAGTCAGGATGTTGATTTAGTAATGCGTTCATTATCAGGATTAAGTTAAAATAATAAAAGGCTCGCACTGATCAAGGATGATAAGAAAAGAATATCTTTAAATCAAAATAGCGTATAATACTAGCAGGTAATATGACTAAGGGTTTTACTTATAAGGGTGTAATTTTTAAACATTATTTTTGTTATATCTGATTTAGGTATATGTGGATTGAAATTATTCAGATAAAAAATAAAGGGGGGCCCCCCCCGCCGTACAGGCAAAGGCCACCCTTTATGTCTATATTATAACCATTATTCACGTTAATTACAATAAGATGTATCTTTCCAGTACAGCTCACAACTGTACTGTTTTTTATTGTGGTAATTATAGTACTTATACATTTAATCAGTATTCTTTACCCGTATCTATCCACTTTTTGATTTCTTGAAATCAAAAAATCAATCAGTATAATAATTATGGAAAGGGGTAAAACAAAATGAAACTATCTGAATTCCATGCATTTAAACGTAAAATCAATGAACTTTATATTAATGTAAAAGACAGTAGTATGTACAAACAACTCTTTAGCAGTATCAAGGCGTTAGACTGCTTGGAAACCTATTGTCTAGGTATAAGTTATCAAATCGTTTCTCATAGCACTCTATCTAGAGAACATCAAATAAAGTTATTGGATGAATTTTATGAAGGAGCACACATACCCTTTGATCCAGAAGAAGTATATACTATGATGGAAAACGGACCTTATACTATAGAGGAAAACCCTGTATGGTATGGTATAGATACTATGATATCTAATCGTCCTGGTTCTGTTAACTTTTGCTTATATTACTCACTTATGACAGGTATGATATCTGAACAAGAAGGAATTAACTACTACAACGATTTAACTAAGCTATTAAGTAGTTTCCTTCATTCATTTGGTCATCATACAGATGTATATGTCGATGAGTACATCAAAGAAACAGAACATTATACAACTACAATGGCTGCCCAATTTGTGGAGCACTGCCAAGAAGAATACATGCAGGCATCAAAAAAAGTAAACTAAACGCAAAAAAAGACTCGAATGGGGGAATATTCAAGTCTTTTTTTCTGCTTTTCTTTTCGCTTATTATCATAGCATAAATTGTAATCGCTATCAACAACTATTTTACATATACCCAATCTCACTATATAATAATACAGTATTGATATGGAGGAATTACAGAATGTTGGAAAATAAGAAGAATGTATTATTTGATATGGATGGCTTGCTTATAGATAGTGAAGCTTTAGGAATCAAGATGTGGGAAAAGGTATTTGCTAGTCACAACGAACCCTTTAACCCAGAAGCTGCTTATAAAACAATTGGCTCTAATGGATTAGCAGCACAAGAAATGCTGGAGAAAATCACAGGCAATAGATACTACTTTACACGTTTTAGAGATGACAAGATCAAAGAAACAAGAAAATACTTAGAAACAAACCCTATGCCAGTTAAAAAAGGAGCTCATGAACTATTAACATATCTAAAAGATAATGGTTATACATTGGTCCTTACTAGTTCTACTTTTGAACCAGATGTACTATTCTCTCTCAAGTCTGCAGGTTTAGACAAGTACTTTGATAAGTTTGTATGTGGTGATCATGTTACTCGTGCCAAACCTAATCCAGAAATATTCAATAAAGCTATAGAACTATACAATCTTAAGAAAGAAGAAACATTTATTCTAGAAGATTCTAGAAATGGTATTATTGCGGCAGATGCTGCAGGTATAGATGTTATTGGAGTACCTGATTTAGTGGATATCAGTGATATGACGCAATCACATTTGTTGTGTATCAAAGAAAATCTTCTAAAAGTGCTCGATTTAATAAAATAATTGAAGAATACAAACCTCTTATCATCTCTAACATGGTACAATAGAGAAGGAAGGAGGTTTTTTTATGGATTACAATGGTTTAAGTATTGTATCGCCACAACATTATCCTGATGGCAAAGAATGGAATAACTTCTTTAATCTTTGGTTTCAAGATTATGATATCAATACAGATATTACAGAACGTTTTCATTATTTGATATCTCATTCAGATTATCTTGTAATGGTTCAAAGACCACTGAATTCTGATGATCAAGATTATGAAATCATTTCTGTATCTAATGAACAACAATCCTATTTACCTGCTTTCACAAATATAAAGGAAATAACAGACTATATAGATCTTCCTGAACCGCAAGAAGGCTACCAGGTAGAAGTAATGGTAGCTTCTTATAAACGTCTCTTAGAAGAGATGTATATGCGTACAGAAGGATTAAATGGTTTAGTGATTAATCCTTTCTCACAAAAGCTCATAGCTGATGAGAAACTATTAAATAGTATAGGACACAATACAACAATAGGTATTAATCATCAAGAAGATTTACCAAGTCTAGTACCAGCTAATTTAAAGTTTAGAAAGAATATGAAGATCTATCATTCTAATGGTAAAGATCCTCATGTAAAAGAGTTATTAAAAGAAAGTGTAGAAGACCTTATGGAGGATGGGGTCTTTGCCTGTCCTGTACTTGTAAATAAGAAAGACTTATATACAAATAAGACAGGAGAACTTGCAATGCATACAGGTGCTGATATTTATATCAAACCACTTATGTGTTCTCATGCTGATCCTAATAAACTCTATATTAGTTTATTTACTGGATTAGAAGATGTAAAAAGAGTAGATATGACACATGATGAACCAGACATGGAAATGATTATTACATGTCAGTCATTTGAGTCATACAAAGATATACTCTTTTCTAGTGATGCATTCTGTGGTATTCTCATTAATCCTTTTACAGATCATCTAGGGTTTTCTAAAGACATGTTAGATGAAATGTTTTATAATAAAGAAACTATCAACTAAGGAGGAAAACAAGTTGAATTACAAACCTTTAAAAGATGCTCAAGCATTTACTACATCAAGATGGACTGACTCCCTTGATGCATGGAAAAAAGCTCAGGGTGACAAAGAAGTAGCCTACACAGCATTCCTTAAGAACCTAACAGAATCACATTATTATGGTTATATGAATCTACCAGAAAGTGGTGAAAATTTAGAATATGATCATTCATTCTTTACTATCTCACCACAGGATGGAAGTAAGAACTTTATTTCTGTTTATACTTCATTAAAAGAATTAAAAAGCAGTCTTGCGAAACCTGAAACATCAATGCCAGGAAGAAAAGTAGAAGCAGTAGAAGTCAACTATGCTTTCCTAGCAAAAGAACTTACACTTGCTGATGGTAATCAAATTGATGGTATTGTGATTAACCCATTTAGTGATGACTATATTCTTACAAGAGAAGAATTAGTACAGATTTCTAAACGTTTATGTAATGGTTTAGACCATACAGAAGATTTAGGTAACATTACTCCTGCAAATATCTTTATTAAAGAAATTTGGAAGATTTTCCAGAATACTGAAGATGATGATAAGAAAGCAGAAATCTTTAGTCATATGGCTGAAGCATTTGAGGATGCTTTATTCGCATTACCTATTATGGTAAGAAAAGAAGATTTAGTAGTAGAAGATGGTAATACATATGTTGCTAGATCAGATGCAGATTTTGCGATTAGAATGTTATCAAGTGAAGATAATGGTGATCAGGCTAATATTGTTCCAATCTTTACATCACAGGAAGATATTGAAACATTAGATGGCTGGAATGCTGAAGATGAAGAAAGAAAATCTATGCTACTGACTGCTGATCTTGTTACTCATTTAGGAGGACTTAATAATGGTGAAGCCTTTGATGCACTCGTTATTAATCCATTCACAGATAATATTGTACTTACAAAAGAAATCCTAACTACAATGGGATTAATAGAAGGGGAGGAGTAAAAGAATGAGTAAACCATTATTAAACACAACACCAGTAGAAACAACTGATAAAGAATGGAAAGAAAGCTGTGGTAAATATGGAGAAGCTTCTTTTACTGCCACTAAACTAGAAGATGATTTAATGCATACATTAAAGGCTTCTACATTCCTTACATATATTTCTGTAGACGATGATGATGAAGATTCATTCTTCTTACAGACAGTATGTGATGATGACGGAGATGAATGGTATGCAATTTATACTACTGTAGAAAATGTACAGAACTCTTCTATTCTAGAAGATTCTGATTTCCCAGACCGTCATAATGTATTAGTAGAAGTAGACTATGAATTCTTATTAAATGAATTATTTAGTACAGGTGATGATGAAATCTATGGTATGGTTATTGATCCAGAAACAGATGCATTTACTCTAGGTAGAGATACATTAAGTGATATGGGTGTTGAAGAAAACAATGGTGTAGATCATCATGAAACAATTGGTCATAGAGTACCAGGTAATATGGAGTTCTCTTGGTTATATGATGAATATATGGAAGCACAAGGTGAAGAAGAAAAAGATAAATTCCAATCACTTATGGAAGATGTAGTTGAACGCTCATGTCTTGCATTAATGACGATTGTGAATAAATCAGATTTAGTTACTTTACCAGATGGTACATATGAATTAAAAAAGGATGCATCTATGATTATTCCTTCATTATCTGCAGAAGATGATGAAGGTAATGAATTAAGCTATTTCCCACTCTTTACATCTAATGAACAGATTGATAAATGGGGCATCAAAGATAATGTTGAATTAAAGGAAGGACAGGTATTAATCAGCGAATGTCGTCCATTTGATCAGCATATTGCTACATTCTTCGGTGCTGGAGAATATGATGCTTTATTAATCAACCCATTTGATCAGGCATTTGTTATCGGCAAGGAATTCATCAAGGCTATAAGCGGTCATCAGGAAGAAGACGAAACACCTGCTGCATAAACTAAATATAGGAGAGACACAACATGAAAAAGCTATGGAACGAATTCAAAGAATTCGCATTTAAAGGCAATGTCATTGACATGGCTGTCGGTGTCATTTTAGGTACTGCTATTACTGCTGTTGTCACATCTCTTGTACAGGATATTATCATGCCTGTATTATCTGCAATCATTAAGATTCCATCTGATATTACAGAATTAACTCTTAAGATTAATAATATTAATATCAAGTATGGATCATTCCTTTCTAACCTCATTAACTTCTTATTAATGGCTTTCTGTATCTTTATCTGTATTAAAGCGATTAATAAGGTCGTGAGTTTCCGTAAGAAGGAAGAAGAAAAAGCAGCACCTGCACCAAAGCCAGAAGACATTGTATTATTAGAAGAAATCAGAGATCTTTTGAAAGAAAAAAAATAAGCACCTAAGTGCTTATAATGTAGGATCTTCTAGATCATCATTAAGATAAGTCGTTCTCTTAGACTTATCTTTTTTTATTTGGTCTGTACTAAAAGTGACGGTTTCTTTTGTTTGAGTAGGTGCTGTATTTACAAGATTGACACCTAATGACCATTCTTCTAGTTCTTCCTCTAGAGTATCTGCATCCTTTGCTTTTACTTTAATAGCCATACACTTCACCTCTTTCGAATTAATTATATACATAATGAACTCTTTTTAAAAGCGAATAATAATGTTAAAATATGGGAAAGGAGTGTATTTTATTATGATAATAGACTTAAACCAAATCCTATCTACTTTTAATATAGATTACGAAATCGCAAAAGGAAACAATAAACTTGGTGGAGCCTCTTTACCTAAACAGTTTAATCAAGGAGGAGAAATTCAAGGTAATTTTCTCTCACGTAAATTCTCATTAATCTATGATCCTGACAAAATAAAACCTGAATGGGATAAGGTAGGACATAAGAAATATGGAATGTTATTTGAAGAAGAAAGTCTAGGTGTAATCTATCAGAAAACAGGCTTTACATCTCAATCAGGATACTTTGTATTAAAGTATGATGGTGTTAAATATAAGATGTATAGAGTTGGATTAGAAACAGGTTACGTATATCCTATCTATGAAGGTTCTAAACTAGTAGCCTGTATTGTGGCAGACAAATCCATCTTCAATGATTTAAACCTCTACCATATTTATGCATTAAACAAGTCATATAGTTATATTTCATCTATATTTGGCTTATATCTAGATGCCTGCATCCAGTTAAAGTATGGTCCTCTTGTAACATCTCCAAACTATATTGCTGGAAAGAGCTTAAGAAAGAAATATGATCCTGCTTTTATTGAAAAAATAAAGGATATGGAAAACAAAGCGTAACAAAAATATTGTTGTTGTAGAAAAAGTATGCTAATATGACTGTGGGAGTCGTATTACGATTAGAATAGCTCTTGGAAAGGTCTGAAATAGGGAGTCAGATCTTTTTTTGTTTTTGTTCATACTTAGTTCATATACTAAGACTATATTAATAACTGTAAAGAGGGCCACTCCCTAATAATAAAAGTGTCCTGTTTACGATTCATAAATAAAACTCCCTTCTAATTGTATTAAATTGTTTTTTAGAACCACTGGCTCTCCTCCAGTGGTTTTTACTTGTATTAAAATAGAAGAAGACTATACTATAGTTAGATGCCGACTTAGCTCAGTAGGCAGAGCAATACACCCGTAATGTATAGGTCACAGGTTCGATTCCTGCAGTCGGCACCATTTATTTTAGTTCACTCAAAGTGGAATTTAACTTTTCACTTTAGTCCTTGCATTAAATAACAGGTTCACGTATAATTAACACGCAATAATATTCGTCTAGTCGCGGAAATATATTGCGTTTAGACCAGGTGGCAGTGCACTTGGTTTTTTATTTGCTTTAATTGACAACGTTTACACTATAAGGTAAACTATATATAGAAAGAAGTGATCCTGGCGGTATGATCTTATTATGTATTGTATATATATAATAAGTATGATAACCAGGATCATTTTTATTTGGGAGGATTTTTTTATGAAGATTATGGTACGTGCTGATGATTTAGGTTACAGTCGAGGTGTGAATTATGGTATATATGATACAGTAAAAAATGGTGTGATTAAGAATATTGGTTTTATGGTGAATATGCCTGATTCTGTAGAAGGCTATGAACTTGTAAAGGATTTAGATATCTGTTTAGGACAGCATACCAATGTATGTATTGGTACTCCCATCAGTGATCCAAAACTTATTCCAAGTCTTGTAGATGAAAATGGACAATTCAAATCAAGTAGAACATATAGACAAAGTAAAGAAGACTTTGTAGTACTAGAAGAAGCCATTATAGAAATAGAAGCACAATATAAAAGATTTAAAGAGATAACTCATCTTGAGCCTTCTTATTTTGAAGCTCATGCAGTAGCCAGTGATAATCTATTAAAAGGTATTGAAATTGTTGCGAAAAGACACAATTTAAAGTTCAATGACATTTCTTTTGATGGGACACCTGTTGATTTGGTAGGAGAAAAACTCTATATGCATATGGAAAGTATGAAGGAAGGGTATGATCCTTTTAAATCTTTTAAAGAAATGGTAGAGAATGCACATGATGATGGTTGTGACTTATTAGTTTGTCATCCAGGATATCTGGATGCACAAATACTACGTACTTCTTCTCTTACTCTTAATCGTACAAAAGAAGCAGAGATGTTATGTTCAGAAGAACTCAAAGAGTATCTTAAAGAACATGATATACACTTATATACATATGACGAAATAGGACACTAAAAGCT
>ENA-OPSO01000147-OPSO01000147.1-human-gut-metagenome-genome-assembly--contig:-NODE-147-length-33884-cov-6.879039_pt1 | contig 33884 bp, 30 predicted proteins | sample MGYA00241455_ERZ501902 | MGnify/ENA primary metagenome ERZ501902 (study PRJEB25962, sample SAMEA2042405) | human gut metagenome | biome: human gut; feature: human-associated habitat; material: faeces...
TTCTGCTCCACACTTCTCTTAAATCGTTACCTGTAGATTATGGGTATTCAAAAATACATTTAGTTATTTTTAAAGTGAACAATTTATAGTATAATATGGTCAGAGGTGAGAATATTGGAATATGCTATTGAAATGCTTAATATCACAAAAGAATTCCCTGGTATTAAAGCAAACGACGATATTACTCTTCAAGTAAGAAAAGGCGAAATTCATGCTTTATTAGGTGAGAATGGTGCCGGTAAATCTACTTTGATGAGTATTTTATTTGGTCTTTATCAGCCTGATATAGGTGAAATAAAGATTAATGGACAAAGCGTTAAAATCAATGACCCAAATGATGCCAATAAATATAACATTGGTATGGTGCATCAGCATTTTAAACTTGTTCATAATTTCACTGTATTGGAAAACATTATTTTAGGGGTTGAAGAGAAGGGGTTATTTGGTAAACTTAAAACAGATAATGCGCGCAAAAAGGTGATGAGCTTATCTGAGAAGTATCATTTAAACATTGATCCAGATGCAAAGATTGAAGATATTACTGTTGGTATGCAGCAGCGTGTAGAAATCTTAAAGATGTTATATAGAAATAATGATATCTTGATTTTTGATGAACCTACTGCAGTACTCACTCCACAGGAAATTGATGAGTTAATGAAAATCATGAAGGAACTTATTAAGGAAGGTAAATCCATCATTTTCATTACTCATAAGTTAAATGAAATCAAAGCAGTAGCGGATCGCTGTACAATCATTCGTAAGGGACGTTATGTTGGTACAGTCAATGTAGCTGATGTGACTAAAGAACAGTTATCAGAAATGATGGTTGGTCATAAGGTAAACTTGACAGTCACTAAAGATGAACATAAACCATCTGATGTTGTACTAAAGGTTGACCATTTAAGCTATCAGCCTAAGACTTCAGATAAACTTCTTTTAAATGATGTTTCATTTGAAGTAAGAAAAGGTGAAATTGTTTGTATTGCTGGTATTGATGGCAATGGTCAGAGTGAGTTGATTTATAACTTAGCAGGTCTAGAACAGCCTAATATGGGTCATGTTTACTTAAATGATGAAGAGATTACACATAAGAGTATTCGCTATCGTAATGATCATGGTTTATCTCATATCCCAGAAGACCGTCATAAACATGGGTTAGTTCTTGATTATACTCTTGGTGAAAACTTAATTTTAAAATCATATTATAAGAAAGACTTCCAGAATCATGGCATTATTAATTTTGACGCAATGAATACTTATGCTGATCGTCTTATTGAAGAATATGATGTACGTTCAGGTGAAGGAAGAAATTCTATTGTACGTGGTATGTCTGGTGGTAACCAGCAGAAAGCTATCATTGCAAGGGAAGTAGAACAGAATGATGACCTACTTATTGCAGTACAGCCTACACGTGGTCTAGATGTTGGGGCTATTGAATTTATTCATAAGCAGATTGTTAAGACAAGAGACAACAATAAAGCAGTATTACTTGTGTCACTTGAACTTGATGAAGTTATGAACTTATCAGATCGTATTTTAGTGATGTATGAAGGGGAAATCGTTGCGGATCTTAATCCAAAAGAGACTACTATTCAGGAATTAGGACTTTATATGGCAGGTTCTAAGAGAGGAGAAGGTTATGAAAAGTAATAAACCCGCTTTAATGGAACGTGCCAGCTTCAAATCAATTGTGTCTTCTTTACTCGCAATTTTAATGGGGCTAGTCGTTGGTTTTATCATTATCTTAATTGCTAATCCTAGTGATGCATTACAGGGATTATCTATTTTATTAACAGGTGGCTTTAGAGAAGGTTTATCTAGTATTGGACAAGTTATTTATTTAGCTGTACCAATCATGATGACTGGTCTATCTGTTTCATTTGCTTATAAATGTGGTGAATTCAATATCGGTGTACCTGGACAGTATTTGGTAGGTTGCTTCACTGCTGTATTTATCGCATTAAGAGCAACTTTTATTCCAGATAACTTAGTTTGGATTTTTGCTATTTTAGGAGCTGGAATTGCTGGCGCTTTATGGGCACTTATTCCTGGTATCTTAAAGGCTGCTCGTAACGTAAACGTTGTTATTTCTGGTATCATGTGCAACTATATTGGTATGTTACTTGTTATCCAGGGTATTAAAGCCACTATCTACAACTCTACTGGTGCAGAAAGTTATGCTGTATCTAAAGCACGTAGTATTCCTGGATTTGGCTTAAATCAGATCTTTGGTGATCGTGTTAACCTTGGTATTATCATTGCAATCTTACTTTGTGTACTTGCTTGGTTTATCATGAATAAAACTACTTTTGGTTATGAACTAAAAGCATGTGGTTTCAATAAAGATGCAGCAAGATATGCAGGTATGAACGAAAAGAAATGTATCGTTTTAGCCCTTATGATTTCAGGATTCTTTGCTGGAGTAGGTGGTGCCTTAACTTACTTATGTGGTACTGGTAAAACATTACCAATAACAGAAACATTACCAAACGAAGGCTGGAACGGTATCCCAGTAGCCTTACTTGGCTTCTCTAATCCAATTGGATGTATCTTTGCTGCCTTATTCATTGGTTATATTAATGTTGGTGGTAACTATATGCAGGCACTTAATATTGCGATTGAAGTTATTGACATTATCGTTGCTGTTATTATCTACTTTGCTTCATTCACATTATTCATTAAAGCCTTATTAGAACGTTATCAAAGAAATAAAAAGAGAAAAACAGAAATACAGAATAAAGGAGGTAAAACAGAATGAGTATAGTTTATTTCCTTTTTGCTCAGACTTTACTATTTGCCATTCCATTAATGATCGTTGCCTTGGGTGGTATGTTCTCTGAACGAAGTGGTGTTGTTAACTTAGCCCTTGAAGGTATTATGATTATTGGTGGTTTTGCTGGTGTATTCTATTTAAATTATATGCAGTCTAATGACATTCTTCATGGTATGCCACTTCTTTTAACAGGTTTACTTATTTCTGGTATTGTTGGTGTACTATTTAGTATGCTTCATGCCTTTGCAGCCATTCATTTAAGCGCTGACCAGACTATTTCTGGTACTGCATTAAATATGCTTGCTCCGGCACTTGGTATCTTCATCGCAAAAACTGTACAGGATGGTATGCAGAACGTTTCATTCACTAATGAATTCAGAATTTCTGAAGTTCCTGGACTTAGCAGTATCCCAGTACTTGGTGACTTATTCTTCAAAAACTGCTACTTTACTACATTCCTAGGCATTGCGATTCTTATTATTTCTTGGTATTTCCTTATGAAAACTAAAACTGGTTTAAGAATCCGTTCTTGTGGTGAAAACCCTCAGGCAGCAGATGCTGCAGGGATCAGTGTTTATAAGATCAGATATCTAGGTGTAGGTATTTCTGGTTTCTTAGCTGGTATGGGTGGACTTATCTATATCCTACCAATTTCTACAGAATTCACTTGTACTGTTGCTGGTTATGGTTTCTTAGCTTTAGCTGTATTAATCTTTGGTAACTGGGCACCATTAAGAATTGCTGGTGCAGCATTCTTCTTTGGTTTCATGAAGACATTGTCTTATACATATAACTCAGTTCCATTACTTGCTAAAATGTCTTTACCTGATACAACATATAAATTAATTCCATATGTTGCCACTTTAATTCTATTAGCATTCACATCTAAGAACTCAGCTGCGCCTCGTGCAGATGGTGTGCCTTACGATAAGTCTAAACGTTAATAGAGCTGGACTCCCTAGGGAGTCCTTTTTTCTTGCACTACTATACAAAAAAGTTATAATGAATAGAGAAAGAAAAGAGGTATACAATGAACAAGATCTATCAAATGAATGGATATCAACTCCACTTGATTTCATCTAAGAAATTTAAAGATATTACAATCTCTGTTCGTTTTAAAGGACGTTTTACAAGAGAAACAGTCACAAGTAGAAGTGTTTTAGGATTTTTAATGATCACTGGAACTATGAAGCATCCAACACAAAAGGACTTATCTAGAACACTAGAAGATTTATATGGTGCAAATCTTTCTGCTAATATTTCTTCAGCAGGTAAAGGTCATATTATTACTTTTAAGAATACATGTGTTAATCAGGAGTTCCTTCCTATCAATGAAAATCTACTCATTAAACAGGTAGATTTATTAAATGAATTATTAAATCATCCTTATATTGTAGATGAGCATTTCGATGAAGAAATGACTGAACTTAAGAAACAGGAAATCACATATCGTATTATGGCTGATATGGACGATAAAATGGGCTATGCCTTTGATCGTATGGTAGATTATATGGGCAGAGGAAGCGTGCTAGGATTACGTTCTACAGGCTATATAGAGGATATGGAAAACATCAATGCTTATACTCTTGTAGAAACATATAAAGATATGATTCAAAATGATGATAAGCATGTTTATGTAGTAGGGGATATAGATGAAAGTATTATCTCTATCTTCAAAGAAAAGCTACAGTTCCCAGAAGTGAAACATGATCCTTATCCTAGTGCCTATATGTATCAAAATGATCGTAAACATCTTTTAGATATTATTGAAAAACAGGATATCGTCCAGTCTAAGCTCATTATGGGATATAAGGCAAACTGCTGTACCTTAAGTGAAAATACAGCTGCAATGAGTGTATTTTCTAATTTATTAGGAGGTTATTCTCAATCTAGACTATTCCAGGTAGTCAGAGAAAAGAACAGCTTATGCTACTTTATTCATTCAAGTTATGATCCGATGAATGGTATTATGACCATTGCAGCAGGTATTGATATGAATAATTATGATAAGACTAAAGAGTTAATTGAAAAACAGATCAAAGACTTACAGATTGGGCATATCACTGATGAAGAATTATCAATGGTAAAGACAATGCTTATCAATGCATTATCTAAAGTAGATGATGATCCTGATGCCATTATCTCATTCAACTGGAGAAGAGATATTATTAATAGTCAGGAGACTATTGAAGATAAACAGAATGCGATTAAAAATGTCACAAAAGAAGATGTCATCAAATGTGCTCAAAGTATAGAATTAGATACCATCTATTTCTTAACTGGAAAGGAGTTCTATGAAGAAAACTTATTATCCAACAATTAAAGAAACACTCTATCATGAAAAGATGAGCAATGGACTTAATGTCTATTTGATGCCAAAAGATGGCTTTACTAAGACATATGGTTTCTTTTCAACACGTTTTGGTTCTATTGACCGTAGCTTTGTTCCTCTAGGAGAAACAGATTTAATCACAGTACCTGATGGTGTCGCTCATTTTCTAGAACATAAAATGTTTGATATGGAAGATGGAGATGCATCTGAAAAGTTTGCTGCACTTGGTGCGAGCAGTAACGCCTTCACTTCTCATAGCCGTACTGCTTATTTGTTCAATACAGCTGCAAATGTTGATGAATGTACTGAATTATTATTAGATTTCGTTCAGGAACTCAATGTTACATCTGAAAGTATTGAAAAAGAGAAGGGCATCATTAATCAAGAAATAGGCATGTATAATGATGATCCTGACTGGCGTGGTTATTTTGGTGCCATCAGCAACCTTTATCATAATCATCCTGTTAGAATTGATATTGCAGGTACTGTTGAAACAGTGGCAGAAATTGATTATGACATCTTACAAAAGTGCTATCATACATTCTATCATCCATCGAATATGATGTTATTTGTGTCAGGAAACTTTGATCCAGAACACCTCATGTCTATTATTAGAGATAATCAGGCAAAGAAAGATTTCAATGATATGCCACCAATTGTAAGAGGGGATCATAATGAACCAGAAACCATCTTTAAAGCTTATGAAGAAAATGAGATGGATGTTACTATGACTAAGGTCAATGTTGCAATAAAAGTCAACAATGTGCCTGAATCACCTGAAGAAAAACTCAAAAGACAACTTTCATTCTATATTTTCATGGATATGTTATTCTCTAAGAGCAGTGATTTAAGAGATGAATGGACTAAGAAGGGACTCATCAATGATTCTTTCTTCACTAACTTCTCACAGGAACGTGATTTCTCTCATATTATTTTTGCAGGAGATAGTCCTAAACCTGAGGAACTTGTATCTCATATACATAAACTTATTGAAGATATTCCTCATATGACACTGGATGAAGAAGCATTCAATAGAATGAAAAGAAATAATATAGGAACTCTTATTGGCTTCTTCAATTCTATTGAAACAATTGCTTCATTATTTAGCCAGTACTATTTAGAAGGTATTAATTTATTTGATCTATTTGAGGCCTATCAGGCTCTTACTATCGATGACATTAAAAATATTTTACCTCTATTTTGCAAGGATTTAACATCTAATTTTATTGTCAGACCACTTAAGGATAACGCCTAGATGTTGACTAAAAAGGTGCTTATGCTATAATGGTGGTGACCTGAGAGTATATGGATTTCCTACATTTTTGATAAGGGAACCTGATTGTTAGAAAGACGGTGTTGAAGACCTGCTACGAGTAGGGATCCTAAAGTTTTTCACAAGGTGCCCACCTGTATTTAACAGGGATAATCAACGCCTCTTAGGTCTTTTCGTTTGTTTAAATTATACAGGAGGTCGTTATGGCTATTGATCAGAAACTCATCGATGAAATTAATGCACTTGCTCATAAAAAGAAGACAGTAGGTCTTACACCTGAAGAACAGGTTCGTCAGCAGAAGCTTAGACAAAAATACCTAAAAGAATTTAGAAGAGGCTTTGAACAGCAACTTCAGAGTATCAAAGTTGTTGATGCAAATGGTAACGATGTCACTCCTGCAAAAGCAAGAATGCATAAAAAAGTAAATTAGACAGTCTTTGTGAAAAGATTGTCTTTTTTATTGCGTAAAAAATGGTTTACACATCAATAAAATTATGTATAATGATGGTGATTAGGAGGTACTCGAAATGGATTCGAATTTATCGATCGCTACAATAAGATCGCTTTGTATTGACATGATCAATAAGGCAAATTCTGGTCATCCAGGTATGGTTCTAGATGGCGCACCTGCTTTATACACATTGTTTACTAAGGTGATGAACATAAATCCCTCTTTGTCTAGTTGGCAAAATAGGGATCGCTTTGTTCTTGCAAGTGGTCATGCTAGTTCTTTACTTTATGCTTTATTACATCTTTCTGGTTATGATTTAAGTCTTGATGATTTAAAACAGTTCAGACAGTGGCAGTCAAAAACACCTGGACATCCAGAAATCACTATCACAGATGGTGTAGATGCATCTTCAGGACCTTTAGGTCAGGGGGTTCCTACAGCCACAGGTATGGCAATTGCTGAAAAGTTCCTTGCAGAAAAGTACAACAAGGAAGATTGTTCAATTGTTGACCATTACACATATGTATTATGTGGTGATGGTGATATGCAGGAAGGTGTGACTTATGAAGCATCGTCTCTTGCTGGTCATCTTTCATTAGGTAAGTTAATTGTTATCTATGATGCCAATGAAGTAACACTTGATGGTCCTCTTTCATATTCATTCAGTGAAAATGTAAAGAAGAGATATGAAGCAATGAATTGGCAGGTTATCGAAGTGGCTGATGGTAATGACATTCAAGCTATCAACCATGCATTAAAGCGTGCTAAGAAAGAGTTATTCAAACCATCTATTATCATCATGAAAACTGTTATTGGTTATGGTTCTTGCAACCAGGGAACTAATAAAGTTCATGGTTCACCTCTAGGTGAAGAAGACGGTAAGAATGCTAAGTTATCTTATGGATTTGACCACGATCCTTTCTATGTTCCTGAAGAAGTTTATGCTGATTTCAAGAAGAACGTAAAAGACCGTGGTACAAGAGCATATAAGAAATGGTTAAAGACTGTTGAAGAATATGCTGAAAAGTATCCAGAAGAATATAAAGAATATAAAAATGCTATTGAAGGTAATTATCATTTAGATATTACAGAACTTCAAAAGGAATTCAAACCAGGTTATACAGAAGCAACTCGTAATATTTCTCATAGAATTATTCAGGAAGTGGCTAAGCAGAACCCTACATTCTTATCTGGTACTGCAGATCTATCTTCATCTACTAAGACATCAATCCAGGGTGAAGGAAGATTTAGCTGTGAAAACTATACTGGAAGAAATGTATATTTTGGTATCAGAGAATTCGCAATGGTGTCTATCATGAATGGTATGACATTACATAAGGGTGTTAAGATTTCAGCAGGGGGCTTCTTAGTATTCAGTGATTACTTTAAAGCAGCCTTAAGAATGGGTTCTTTACAGGAATGTCCAATCATTCTTCCATTATCACATGACTCTATTGCAGTTGGTGAAGATGGTCCTACACATCAGCCTGTTGAACAGCTTGCAATGCTTAGAAGCAGTATTGATGTTGAGGTATTACGTCCAGCTGATGCGAATGAAATGCTTGCATCTTGGAAGATTGCTGTTGAAACAAAGAACATGCCAGTCGCATTAATTCTTACTAGACAGCCAGTAGAAAACCTTACAAATTCTACTTATGAAGATGTATTACATGGTGCTTATATTGCTAGAAAAGAATCTGGTGACTTAGAAGGTATCATTATCGCTTCTGGTTCTGAAGTGGGTCTTGCTATTCATGCACAGGAAGAATTAGAAAAACAGGGACATTCAGTACGTGTTGTTTCTATGCCTTCAATGAACTTGTTTGATGCACAGAGCGACGAATATAAGGAATCCGTTTTACCAAATAGTTGCAGAAAGCGTCTTTCTGTAGAAATGTTATCTGATTTTGGATGGCATAAATATGTAGGTTTAGATGGTAAGACTATGGGTGTTGATACTTTTGGTGCGAGTGCTCCAGCAAGCAAAGTCATTAAAGAATATGGTTTTACTGTAGAAAACGTAGTAAAAGAATACAATTCATTATAAAAACAACTAAAAAGAGAGGGTATCTTAGGATATTCTCTCTTTAATTAGTGCTAAAACACTAAAACAATTTACAAACATAATCTAGTTTGATATAATTATTTAACGTTAACGGAGGTATTTACAATGGTAGCAGGATATATTATTACTACAATTATTGGTGCTCTTGTTGGATTCTTCTTTGCAAGATGGATGTTCAAGAGAGAATTAAAGAAAAACCCACCAATTTCAGAAAAAATGATTCGTGCTATGTTTATGGAAATGGGACGTAAACCTAGCGAAACTCAGATCAAGAGAATCATGAAAAGTGTCAATGATCAGTATAAATAAGGGATAATACCCTTATTTTTATTTAATATGAAAATTACAATTACGAGACATTCTAAAACGCTTTGGAATAAAGAAAAAAGACTTCAGGGATGTAAAGATTCTCCTTTAAGTCCTGAAGGCATGGACAATATTCTTGCACTAAAAGAACATATCAAGAATAACCATTATGATGCTATTTATTCTAGTCCTATTAAGCGTGCCTATGATACTGCAAAACTCTTGTTTGATGAGCAGCCCATCATTACTGATGAACGCATTAGAGAAATGAACTTTGGAATATTAGAAGGACAGAAAATTAATGAAATTCCAGAGGAATATAAGAAAACTTATCATGATTTATGGTGTCATCCTGAAATATCCAATGGTATTCCAGAAGGGGAAACCTATGATGAAATTGAAGAAAGAGTTAAAGACTTCTTAAATAATCTTGTAAAGAAGCCTTATGACAACGTATTTATTGTCACTCATGGATTCTGTTTTACTATTATTATGGCCACTATCATGAACCTTGAAAGAATTGACTATATTAAAGTCAATAGTCCTGTTGTGGATGGCTGTTCTGAAACAATTGTGGATTATAGTAATGGCGAGTTTAGTGTCGAAGTTTATGGAAATAATGATTTCCTTCCACACCAGTCAAATGAATCATTTTCTAAATAAATAAAGTCAAATAGCTAAAACCATTTGACTTTATTTTCTGTTCCTTCTTTTATTCTTATAATATTTGCACGATGTCTATAGACAATAAGTGCGACAACACATATATTAGTAATGATTCCAGTTGTAGAATATCCAATAAATGGTGATGCAATGAGTACAGCTGTTGCACCAAGGATACTAGATAAAGATACATACTTAGTTGTCTTTAATGTAATTAAGAATACCACAACTGCGATAATAAAACCATATATATTAGTCATTAATGTATAGGCGATTGCACTTGATACAGCCTTACCACCCTGGAAATTCGCAAAGATAGGATAACAATGACCAATCATACAAAATAGTGCACATGGATAGATAATATTTGCTGAAATACCAGATACTTTCGCAATCCATCCTGTTAATAGGATAGTAATGATACATTTTGTTGCATCAAGTAAAATAACTGTCATTCCGGCTTTTTTGCCTAGTACTCTTCCTGCATTGGTACCACCTAGATTATGTGATCCATATTGACGAACATCAGTATTATAAAACACTTTACCAATTACTAATGCAAAAGGTATTGAACCATATAGATAACTTATTAATAAACAGATGATTATAACTAAATATTTCATCGACTCACCTCACAAAAATTCATTATACATAAATACTACAAAAAATCAAACTTTCCTAAAAAAACCTTTTTGTGTTATACTGGTCAAGTTGAGGAGGTATGCTCATGTCAAATACACATTATGATGAATCCGATATTCAAATATTAAAGGGGCTAGAAGCCGTAAGAAAAAGACCAGGAATGTACATTGGTTCAACTGATTCTCGTGGTTTACACCACCTTGTATGGGAAATTGTTGATAACTCTATTGATGAAGCCATTGCTGGTTATGGTAAGAAGATCACAGTTACATTACATAAAGACGATAGCGTGACGGTCGAAGATGAAGGCCGTGGTATGCCAACAGGTATTAATAAAGAAACAGGAAAGCCAACTACAGAAGTTATTCTTACTGTATTACATGCAGGTGGTAAATTCTCTGAAGATGGTGGTTATAAAACTTCAGGAGGACTACATGGTGTAGGTTCTTCTGTCGTCAATGCGTTAAGTGAATTCTTAGAGGTGACTGTCCATCGTGATGGTGTGATTCACACACAGCGCTTTGAAAATGGTGCTACAAAAATTGGAAAGTTAAAAAAAGTAGGAAAAACTAATAAAACAGGTACTATTATTCATTTTAAGCCTGATGCATCTATTTTCTCTACCACAACATTTAGTTTCCAGACAATTAGTGAACGACTCCGTGAAGATGCATTTTTATTAAAGGGAATGACAATAGAACTTATTGATGAACGTACTGATAAAGATGAAACATATCAGTATGAAAAGGGCTTAGAAGAATTTATTGACTGGATCAATAATGATAAAGAAGCTGTTTCACCTATTATTTCTTTTGATGATACCAATAATGAAATAGAAGTAGAAATTGCGATGCAGTTTACACAAAGTTATCAGGAAAATATTATTTCGTTTGTTAACTTAGTACGTACTGGAGATGGAGGTACACATGAAGTAGGATTCCGTTCTGGTTTAACTAAAGTATTTAATGAATATGCAAGAAAATATGCTTTATTAAAGGCAAAAGATAAGAATCTTGAAGGTAGTGATGTACGTGAAGGATTGAATGCAATTATTTCTGTTAAGATTCCAGAAAAGTATCTTCAGTTTGAAGGTCAGACCAAATCTAAGCTTGGTTCTCCTATTGCCCGTAATATTCTAGAAAATGTGACTTTTGAACGTATTACTTATTTCTTAGAAGAAAATAAAGATATTGCAGAGAAACTGATTGAAAAGATGATCAAGGCAGCTAATGCAAGACAGGCAGCGCGTAAAGCTAAGGAGCAGGCAAGAAAAGGTAAGAATAACCGTGAAGCAAAATTCTTAAGTGGTAAGTTAGCACCTGCACAATCCAAAAATAAGCGTAAGAATGAATTATATCTTGTCGAAGGGGATTCTGCCGGAGGTAGTGCAAAACAGGGAAGAGACCGTAAGTTTCAGGCTATTCTTCCACTTCGTGGTAAAGTTATTAATACAGAAAAAGCCACACAGGCAGATATTTTAAAGAATGAAGAAATCAGTACAATGATTAATACAATAAATGCGGGTGTAGGTGCTGATTTTAATGCGGATGATAGTGCTTATGATAAGATTATCATCATGACCGATGCCGATACTGATGGGGCACATATCCAGATCTTATTGCTTACATTCTTCTATCGTTATATGCGTGGTTTGATTAAAGCAGGTAAGGTTTATATTGCCATGCCACCTCTTTATAAGGTTTCTAAGAAGTCTGGCAAAAAAGATAATGTTATTTATTGCTGGGATGAAAAGGATTTAGAAGCCGCTCGTAAGAAAATGGGAAGAGGCTATGATGTACAGCGTTACAAAGGTCTTGGTGAAATGAATGCAGAACAATTATGGGAAACAACTATGAACCCTGAAACTCGTACTCTTATTCAGGTTACTATTGATGATGCAGTAATTGTAGAAAGAAGTGTCTCTGTATTAATGGGTGATAAGGTACAGCCTAGACGTGAATGGATTGAAAACAATGTACAGTTCTCATTAGAAGATAGCTTCTTTATGGAAGGATAGGTGATCAAACATGACAGAAAAAAATATTATTATGTCCTTAGAGGATATCATGGGTGACCGCTTTGGACGTTATTCTAAATATATTATCCAGGATCGTGCATTACCTGATGTAAGAGATGGATTAAAACCAGTACAAAGAAGAATTTTATATGCTATGTGGAAGGAAGGAAATCTTCCTACTAAGCCATATCGTAAGTCAGCTAAGACTGTTGGTACAGTTATTGGTAATTATCATCCTCATGGTGATTCTTCTGTTTATGAAGCGATGGTCCGTTTATCACAGGACTGGAAGATGCGTATGCCTTTAGTAGATATGCAGGGTAATAACGGGTCTATTGATAATGACCCGGCTGCTGCCATGCGTTATACTGAAGCACGATTAGCACCAATTGCGTTAGATTTAATTAAAGATATAGATAAAGAAACAGTGCCGATGGCACTTAACTTCGATGATACAGAATATGAACCAACTGTATTCCCGGCTAAGTATCCAAACCTATTAGTCAATGGGGCCACAGGTATTTCAGCTGGTTATGCCACTGATATTCCTCCTCATAATTTAGAGGAAGTGATTGATGCTACTATTTACCGTATTAAACATCCTCATTGTTCATTTGATGATCTTCATCAATTTATTAAAGGGCCTGATTTTCCAACAGGTGCTATAGTTGAAGGTGCAAGTGATATTGCGACAGCCTTAAGAACTGGTCGTGGAAAGGTTGTTGTCCGTTCACGTTATAAAATTGTTGAACAGAAGAATATCAATCAGATTCTTATTACAGAAATTCCTTATGAAGTGAATAAAGCTGAACTTGTAAGAAAAATGGCTGAAATTCAGTTTAATCGTGATATTGATGGAATCATTGAAGTCAGAGATGAATCTGACCGTAATGGATTATGTATTGCAGTAGATTTAAAGAAAGATGTTGATGCAAGAAATACATTAAACTACTTCTTTAAAAATACAGATTTGCAGAAGAACTATAACTATAATATGACTGCAATCAAAGATAAGCGTCCAGTACTTATGGGTATTGAAGATATTCTTGATGGATATATCAAGCATGAATGTGAAGTCGTTACTAAGCGTTCTATTTTTGATCTTAATAAAGCACAGGAACGTGAACATATTGTAGAAGGGCTTATTAAAGCTATTTCTATTCTAGATGAAGTTGTAAAAACAATTCGTGCATCTAAAGATAAGTCAGATGCAAAAGTGAATATAATGAATGCTTTTGGCTTTACTGAAAGACAGGCTGAAGCCATTGTAACTTTACAGCTTTATCGTTTGACAAATACTGATATTGTATCCTTAGAAAATGAACAAAAAGAATTACAGGCTCTTATTGAAAGCTTAAATGCGATTTTAAATAGTGAAAAAGTATTAAGAAAAGTAATTATAAATGAGTTAAAAGAGATTAAGAAGAAGTATCCAACACCTCGTCTCACTGAAATCAAAGATGAAATCATGGATACATCTGTCAATCAGCAGGCAATGATTATTTCTGAAGATGTATATGTTTCTATTACACGTGACGGATATTTCAAAAAGATTTCTACACGTTCTTATAAAGCATCTGATGAAAATACATTTGGTAAGAAAGATACGGATATGCTTGTTGACCTATTTGAAGCCAATACACTCGATGTTATTCTTTCATTTACTAACAAGGGTAACTATTGTTTTGTCCCTGTTTATAAGTTAGAAGACTTCAAGTGGAAGGATCTAGGCAAACATCTAAGTTATTTAATTAAATTAGGTAATGATGAGAAGATTATTGGTAATATTCTTGTGAAATCATTCGATTTAGACCAGTATGTTGTCTTATCAAGTAAGAATGGACAAATTAAACGCGTAAGTATAAAAGACTTTAATGTCAGCCGCTTCTCTAAGCCATTAAAGTGTATGAACTTGAAAGACAATGATGAATTAGTGAGTGTTGATATCAGTGATGGAACAAAGGGTATTATTACTGTCACTAAAGCAGGATATGGTACTTTATATAGTGAAGATGAAATATCTGTATTAGGTGTAAAAGCGGGTGGTGTAAAGGGTATTAATATGCGTGATGATGAAGTGGCCTTTATGTGTGTCTTTGATCCTTCAGTTGTCTCTTCTTTATTACTTATTTTAAACCCAACACATTTCAAACGTATACATATCAGTGATATTCCAGCATGTCATCGTGCAACAAAAGGAACATTACTATTTAAGTCATTAAAGACTAAACCAACTAAAATCTTTACTGGATTCATATCTAATCCACAGAATGAATTTATAGTTAAGAGTGGTACAGAAACAATGAAGATTGTATCTAAAGATATTAGCTTTGGTGCACTAAGTGCTAAGGCCAATACTTTAAAACAATGTCCATTTGACTTTATTGATGATGTACATCTCACTCGTTCTATGATTATTGAAGAACATGTACAAAAGAAATTAGAAGAAAATAAAGTAGATCTTACAATTAAAGATCCAAATCTCTTTGATGAAATGGAAGGGGACCCTGATACTGAGTTTGAATTCATTTCAATGGATGATTATCTTGATGAAAAGTAGGAAATATCCTTGCTAGCTCTATGTAATTGACTAAAAATAGTGTAAAATGACCTAAGAAAAGGAAGGTATATATGACAGAAATAAGATGTTATGGATGTGGCGCCATCATTCAAAGCGCTGATACAAAAAAGCCTGGCTATGTGCCAGAATCTGCTTTAAGCAAGGAAAAGATTCTTTGTCAGAGATGTTATAAATTAATGCATTATCATCAGAAGATGGAATCTCATTTAACTAAAGATGATTTCTTACATGTTTTACAGACTGTAGGAGAAAAAGATTGTTTAGTTGTTTATATCGTTGACTTATTTGACTTTAATGGTTCTCTTGTGCCTGGTCTTATGCGTCATATTGGATATAATGATGTACTTGTACTAGCGAATAAGAGAGATATCTTACCTAAGTCTTTAAAGGAACATAGACTTAATACATGGGTAAGAAGACAGTTCAAGGAATACGGTATCAAGCCTCTTGATGTAGTTATTACAAGTGGTAAGAAGAATATGAACTTTGATGAAATCTTTGATAAGATTGATGAATACCGTCACGGCCGTGATGTATATGTTGTAGGTATTACTAATGTTGGTAAGTCTACATTTATCAACCGTATGTTGAAGAACTATTCAGATGCATCTAATCTTATTACTACAAGTGAATTCCCTGGTACCACTCTTGATTTAATCAAGATTCCTCTTGATGATCATTCATCTTTATATGATACTCCAGGTATCATGAATGAACATCAGTACACATCTGTTGTAGATGAAAAGGATTTGGCTTATATTATGCCTCAGGGCGAAGTAAAGCCAATGATATACCAGTTGAATGATGATCAGTCAATCTTCTTTAGCGGTCTTGCAAGAATTGATTATACAAAGGGAGATAAAGGAAACTTCATCTGCTACTTCTCTAGAAATATGCAGATTCATCGTACAAAGACTGAAAAAGCAGATGAATTGTTTGATAGACATAAGCAGTTACAGGTTTATGGACGTGCTTCATCAATGAAAGAAATGAAGGCTTATGAATTCACTTTACCAGAAGAAAAGCGTGATATTGTGATTTCTGGTTTAGGATTTATATGTATTCATGCACCTAAGGGTAAAATCAAGGTTTATGTACCTGAAGGTATTGATGTATTTATGAGAGAAAGTTTAATTTAGAGGATATATGAATGTTAAATAGTAAACAGAAGAAATTTTTAAGAAGCGAAGCACATAGCTTAAAGCCAATTTTTCAGGTTGGTAAAGATGGTGTAGGAGAAAAACAGATCAACAGCATCAATGATGCATTAAAGGCTAAAGAACTTATTAAAGTGAAGTTATTAGATACTTGCCCTGAAACAGTGAATGAAGTAGCTTTAGAAATCTCAATGGGTACTAAAGCAGATGTTGTTCATATTATTGGACATACAATTGTTTTCTATAAATCAAGTGAAAAAGGTATTTATAAGATCTAATGAATATTGGATTACTTGGTGGTAGTTTTGATCCTATCCATAAAGGGCATATAGAGATTGCAAAGGAAGCTTTATCTTTGCTTTCTCTTGATTCATTTTACTTCATTCCTACTAAAAACAACCCTTGGAAGGATAAACAGAATGCCCCTGGCGATAAGCGTAAAGAAATGATAGAGATTGCGATTCACCAGGAACCAAAAATGAGGGTTTGTACTATTGAACTTGATTCTACAAGTGATGAAAAGAATTATACAATTGATACGATTCATGCATTAAAAGAAATGTATCCTAATGATAATTTATATTATTTAATGGGTATGGATCAGGCTATGGCGTTTGAAAAATGGAAAGAAGCTAAAGAAATATCAGAATTAGTCCAGCTAGTCGCCTTTAATAGAGGTGGTTATCCTACAGCTCATCCTAATTTAGAGACATATCACTTTGTTAAGATGGATAATGTAGAAATCACAGCATCTAGCACAGAAATTAAAGAAGGGGCATTAGATATGCTTGATAAAGATGTGCTTAGATATATTTCTCAAAATGGCTTATATCTTGATACAATGATTAGAAATAGAATGAAGGAAAAACGCTATAAGCATACTCTAAGTGTCGCTTCTCTCACAAGAGATTTCTGTAAAAGCAATGGCATTGATCCTCTCAAAGGCTATATTGCCGGTATGATGCATGATGTTGCAAAAGAAATGCCTCATGATCAGGCTAAAAAATTAATGAAGAAGCATTATGCTTCTCATTTAGATCAGCCTGAACCTATCTGGCATCAATGGCTCTCACGTTATGTATGTGAGAATGAATTTCTTATCAGTGATGAAGAAATCTTAAAAGCCATTGAAGATCATACAACAGCTTCTACATCTATGAGCCTTCTTGGAATGTGTTTATATTGTGCTGATAAGTTAGACCCTTTAAGAGGTTATGATTCATCAGAACAGATTACTCTATGTAAACATGATATTGAAGCAGGATTTAGAAACTGTCTGACTGATTTTTATGAATTTTCCACAAAGAAGCATCGTCCAATCGACCCATGTTTCTTTGAAGTTTATGATAAATATGTAAAAGGAGTTAATAATGACTAAAGTAGAATGTATTGTGAAAGCAATGGACGATAAATTAGCCCAGGATATTGTGGCAATCAATATGGAGAACGCCTCTCCTTTATATGACACATTTATTTTATGTACTGCATCTAATAAACGTTTATTAAATGCGATTCAGGATAATGTAGTTGACCAGTGCGAAAAGAACGGTTTTGAAATCAAGAGCATAGAAGGCCGTGGTAATGCGGAATGGATTCTTATTGATGCAGGTGATGTAATCTGTCATATCTTCTCTGAAGAAGCACGTAAAGAATATAACTTAGAGAAGTTATGGAGTGATATGCCTACTATTGATATCAAGGAGTATCTTGCATAATGGCTGCCTATAAAGAGTTTTCTTATTATTATGATTCTTTAATGGACCCAGACTTCTATTCTGAATATTTAAAATTCATTCATGAACATGCTAATCTTAAAACAATATTAGAACTAGGATGTGGAACTGGATTAACTGCTATTGAACTTGCGAAAGAAGGTCATCAGGTTCTAGCCACTGATTTATCTGAAGATATGGTAAACATCACTGCCTTAAAAGCTAAGGATGAAGGTGTTGAACTTCTAACTGAAATGATTGATATGTGTGATTTTGCCTTATCTCAGCCTGTAGACACTATTCTTTGTTTAACAGATGCAATTAACTATGTTTTAAGCAAGAAGAAAGTACAAGATGTCTTTAATAATGTTTATGAAGGTTTAAAATATAATGGAACATTTATTTTTGATGTGAACAGTCTATATAAATGTAATGTGATCTTAGATGATTATCATGAAAAGAATGAAGATGAAGATTTCTTCTTCTCATGGGATGTAGAAAGTGATCACAAAGGTGTTATTACCCATCATATTATTATTGACGAAGATGGTCATCATGTTGATGAAACACATCGTCAAAAAACACTTCCTGTAGATGAGTATGTCAAAATGCTTAAAAAAGCAGGATTTAAGTCAATCGCGTATTATAGTGATTTTGGTGAATACAAGGAAGAGTGTGAACGTATTATATTTGTAGTAAAGAAAGTGAGGGATTAACATGTTAGGTATTATTGGTGCAATGGAAGAAGAAGTCAATGAAATACTTGCTTTAATGAATGTTGAAAAAGAATACCAGGAATGTAATTATCATTTTTATGAAGGTTTATTAGGAAAAAAAGAAGTTGTAGTTGTCCAGGGTGGTATTGGTAAAGTCAATGCAGCTATTTCAGCTACTCTTTTATTAAAGAACTTTGATATTGATCATGTCATCAATGTTGGTTCCGCAGGTGGACTTGATTTAAAAGAAAACGTCGGAGATGTTATCATCAGTGAAAAGGTAGCGCATCATGATGTCGATGTCACTGCTTTTGGACGTCCATATGGACAAGTACCTGATATGCCTCTTTACTATGAAGCTGATGTGACACTCGTTTCTTATGCAAAAGAAATCTTTGAACATAATGGCTTAACAGTATATAGTGGTCTTATTGTCTCTGGTGATCAATTTGTTGCAAGAAAAGATCAGGTTGATGCAATCAAAGAATACTTCCCTGATGCATTATGTTCTGAAATGGAAGCTGCAACAGTAGCTCAGGTATGTACAGTCTTTAATAAACCATTTATTATTGTACGTGGATTAAGTGATATTTTTGATAAAGGCAGCAGTTCTATCCAGTTTGATCAATATCTTAAGGAAGCTGCAAAGTCATCAGCACGTATGTGCTATGATTTAGCTCAAAAACTTGTATAAATGAATAGAATTGAATTATTGGCCCCTGCAGGTGATTTTGAGTCTCTGCAGGGCGCTATTGCGAATGGCGCTAATGCGATTTATCTTGGAACAACTGCCTTTTCAGCACGAGCCTTCGCTAAGAACTTTAATCTAGAAGAACTAGACCAGGCTATACAGTATGCACATCTAAGAAATGTAAGAATATTTGTAACTGTTAATACACTATATCAAGATGATGAAATGAAAGATGTTCTTTCATTAATTGATAGTTTATATGAGCTACAAATAGATGCACTTCTTATTCAAGATATTGGCTTATTAAAGCTCGTTCATGAAAGATATCCTGATATGGAACTTCATACTTCTACTCAGATGAGTGTGATGTCATTAGAGGCATTACGTTATTTTGAAGATCTAGGTGTTAAAAGAGTCGTTCTTGCTAGAGAAAATACCATTGATGAAATTAAATATATCTGCTCTCATACAGATTTAGAAATAGAAGTATTTGCACATGGTGCATTATGTGTGGCTTATTCTGGACAGTGTTTGATGTCTAGTATGATAGGTAGAAGAAGTGGTAATAGAGGCGCCTGTGCACAGCCATGCCGTTTACCTTATAGTTTAGAAGAAGATGGCAAAGTGATTGATACAAGCTATCTCATGTCTACAATGGATTTATGTACATCTGATCATATTAATGAATATATTGAAGCAGGCGTTGCTTCTTTAAAGATAGAAGGGCGTATGAAGCGTCCTGAATATGTGGCTGCAGTCACTCAGGTTTATTCTAAAGCTATTAAACATTATTATGAGAATACACCTAACTATACAAAAGAGAACTTCAATGATATGAAACAGATGTTTAATCGCCATTATACATCTGGTTATCCATTTCATGCTGATAAAATTGTAGATGAGACATTTTCAGGTAACCAAGGCGTTTTCTTAGGTTATGTTAAAGGATATGACTACCGTAGTAAACGTGTCTCTATAGCCCTAAAAAATGATTTAACGCAGGGTGATTCTATTGTCTTTACAGAAATAGATAAAGGAAGACCTGTCAATAAGATTTATTATCAAAATAAGCTCATCAATAAAGCAGAAGCAGGCATGAATGTTCAGATTGAGTTTGATGATGTAGTGAAGGGTGGAACTGTTAATAAGACAATCAGTGTAGATACAATTAACCGTATGCAGAAAACATATCAGGAAGAAAAGAAATATCGAAAGATTGATATGTCCTTTAAAGCATCTCTTAATAAGCCTTGTACACTTGTTGTAAAATGTGATGATGAAGAAGTATCTGTAGTAAGTGAACAGATCATTGAAGAAGCATCAAAGCGTGCTGCCACTAAAGAGAATATCATTGATCATCTCAATAAGCTTGGTCATACTGTGTATGAAGCAAATAAGATTGATGTAGAGTTATATGGTGAATTATTTATACCTATCACAATCATCAATAATATGCGTCGTGAGGCGCTTTCTAAACTAGATGCATTATTTACCTTTAAGAAGCACCACAAGGCTCCTATTAAAGAAATACAGCCTCTTAAAGTCATTCCACAAAGTGTATCTGAGTATCATGTAGTAGTTTCTAATATAAAACAGTTAGAAATTGCCTTAAGAGATTATGATCATGTATATTACTACTATAATGCAGATCTAAAAGAAGCATTAGAATGCTTCAAAAAATATGATAAAGTACCTAATCTTTATCTACCTCGTATTATGCATGATAAAGATATACAAGAAGTCATTCACAATCCTTTATTGAAAGAATTCAATACATTAATTGTCAATGACTTTGGAAGCTATAGATTATTAAAAGAGCATCCTCTTATTATTGGTCAGGGATTTAATATTTATAACCATTATGATGCTTATGCATTTAAAGAACCAGTCATTGCATCATTTGAATGTACAAGAAAACAGATTAAACAGATGAAGGATTATAATGCTGATCTTATTTTACCTATCTATGGTAAAACAGAGAATATGATCAGTGAACATTGTGTCATTTCACAATCTTATTTCCATAAGAAAGTACCACATTGTGGTATGTGCAAGAAACATTCTTATAAGATTGTAGATAGAAAAGGTGTTCCTTTTGATATCTTTACTGATGATCAATGTCGTAATCATATACTACATAATGAACCAATCTATGTAGAAAACCATCAATCTCTAAATATTTCATATTTTATTATGTTGACTACAGAAGATGAAAATGCGACTGTAACCGTTTTAGAAGACATAAAAAAACGTACTTCTAAAGGGAAAAAAAGTGATTTAAAGAAGCCTTATGTAGTAGGATATTTCAAATAACATTTTAGATAAAATCTATATTTTTCATAATTCCTAAATTGCCACCTTTATTTTTTTGTGTTATAATAAACCCCAGATAGAAATGGGGAGGTAAACTTATGGCATTAGATATGGATCTCGCTAAACGTCTAAAAACTTATAGAACTTTTAAGAACTTAACACAAAAAGAAGTTGCTGCACATCTTAATGTACCTCATTCTGCAATTTCAGATATTGAAAATGGTAAAAGAGATGTAACAGTAGGGGAATTAAAAGTTCTTTCACGCTTATATGGACGTAGTGTTGAAGAAATCATGAGTGGCAAGAAATATGACTACTATAATATTGCGAATATTGCTAGATTATTATCTGAATTACCAGATGAAGATCTAAAGGAAGTCATGTTCATCATTGAATATAAGAGAAAAAGATTAGAAGAAAAATAGTATTTTTTAAAGGGAGATAGTTCGCTATCTCCCTTATTTCATATTCTTTACAATCTTTTTGAAGTCATCAAGTATTACCATACCTTCTTCAAGAACTTCCTGGTTACAGATATGATGATCTAGACTATCATAATAGATGACATTAAATGGTTCTGTCTCCACAATAGCATATGTTCCATAACCATAGTTTCCTCGATTGATCATAGCACTACCAGGATTCACAAAAGTGATTCCTTCATGAATCTGAATCGTAGGCACATGTGTATGTCCATGAAAACATATCGTGCAATGATTTTCTTTACATGCTTGTATAAGTTCATCATAGCCTGTATAGACATGATAATCATTACCATGGGTCACAAATATATCTTTGTAAACTACATAGTGAGGAAAGACTTCTTCGTCATGATTTCCATGTACAACTATATCATAATCTTTAAGTAATGGATCATCTGGAAGGAGAGAGGAATCTCCACAATGTACCAATAAATCCACCTTGTTTTTCCATTTATTTGTGATATTTTCTAATATATCGTTATACATATGCGAATCGCTTACGACTAATATCTTCATTTTAACCACCTCTAAAATATTATAAATTAAATTTATAGCCTTTTGAATATCATTTTTTGTATTATGCTAAAAAAAACTTTTGGGTAAGTGTTTACATCATGGCTAAAAATTAGTATAATTAATATAGAAATTAGAAAAGGAGTAATGACAATGAAAACAATTTTATTAGTATGTTCTGCAGGTATGTCTACTAGCTTATTAGTAACTAAAATGGAAGCCGCAGCTAAGGAACAGGGAGTTGAAGCAAAAATCTTCGCTTTACCATTCTCTGATGCACCTAGAGTGCTAGAAGAAGTTGACTGTATCTTACTTGGCCCACAGGTTAGATTCCAGAAAGCTGCAATCGAAAAATTAGCTGCTTCAAGAAAAGCTGGTGCTATCCCTGTTGACGTTATCGATATGAGAGATTACGGAACTATGAACGGTAAGGCTGTTCTTGCTACTGCTCTTAAATTATTAGGTGAATAACATAAACATAAGAGAGAAGGAATCATTCCTTCTCTTTTTTTGATATTACAATCAATTAAAATTACTTTTAAAGGCTATTATTTAGTCTAAGCATATTTTTACACTTTTTATTTATCTTTTTACTTAGTTTTGCTATAATGTTTAAAAATTTATGAAAACGGAGGATTCGACTGTGAAAAAAGGTATTATTACTGTAGTTGGAAAGGACCAGGTAGGTATTATCGCAAAGGTATGTACTTATCTTGCTGAGAATGATGTAAATATTTTAGATATCTCTCAGACTATTGTACAAGGTTATTTCAATATGATGATGATTGTCAATCATGATGCTTCTAGCAAAGCATTTAATGACTTAGCAGATGAACTTGCTGCTTTAGGTAAAGAAATTGGTGTTGATATTAAAATTCAGCATGAAGAAATCTTTAATATGATGCATAGATTATAAGGAGATGTATAGATGATTAATCAGTTTGAAGTTATTGAAACAAATAAAATGATTGAGCAGGAAAATCTAGATGTAAGAACTATTACAATCGGTATTAGCTTATTTGAATGTATTGATTCTTCTTTAGATGTTCTTTGTGATAATATTTACAACAAAATCATGTCTACTGCAAGAAATCTTGTACCTGTAGGACAGTCTATTGAAAAAAAATATGGTATTCCTATTGTGAATAAGCGTATCTCAGTTACGCCTATTGCAACAATCGGATCTTCAGCCTGCAAGAAGCCAGAAGACTATGTACAGATTGCAAAAACACTAGATAAGTGTGCAAAGGAATTAGGTATTAACTTTATTGGTGGTTATACTGCCATTGTTTCTAAAGGTATGACTAAAGCAGAACGTATGCTTATTGAGTCTATTCCACAGGCTATGAAGGAAACTGAATTTGTATGTTCAAGTGTTAATGTTGGTTCTACTAAGACTGGTATTAATATGGATGCTGTCGCATTACTTGGACAGATTGTGAAAAAGACTGCATATGCTACTAAGGATATTGAGTCTATTGGCTGTGCAAAGCTTGTTATCTTCTGTAATGCCCCAGATGATAACCCATTTATGGCTGGTGCATTCCATGGTATGAGTGAATCAGACGCCATTATTAATGTTGGTGTCAGTGGTCCTGGTGTTATGCATAAAGCAATTAAGAACGCAAAAGGTAAAGACTTTGGTGAATTATGCGAAATCATCAAGAAAACTGCATTTAAGATCACTCGTGTAGGTCAGTTAGTTGCTTTAGAAGCATCTGAAGCATTAGGCATTCCTTTTGGTATTATTGACTTATCTTTAGCACCTACACCAGCTATTGGTGATTCTATTGCCGATTGTTTACAGAGCATGGGTCTTGAAAGAGTAGGGGCTCCAGGTACTACTGCAGCACTTGCTATCTTAAATGACCAGGTGAAAAAGGGTGGCGTTATGGCTTCATCTTATGTAGGTGGTTTGTCAGGTGCCTTTATTCCAGTCAGTGAAGACCAGGGTATGATTGATGCAGTCAATGCAGGATCTTTAACTTTAGAAAAGCTAGAAGCAATGACTTGTGTTTGTTCAGTAGGTCTAGATATGATTGCAATTCCAGGTGATACAAAAGCCGAAACAATCTCTGGTATTATCGCAGATGAAATGGCTATTGGTATGATCAACCAGAAAACAACTGCAGTAAGACTTATTCCAGTTATTGGTAAGGATGTAGGAGATACAGTTGAATTTGGTGGTTTATTAGGTTATGCCCCAATCATGCCAGTGAATTCATTCTCTTGTGATGAATTTGTGAACCGTGGTGGACGTATTCCAGCTCCTATTCATAGCTTCAAAAACTAATGAAAGAAGGGGTTATTTATGTATTTAAATGATTTAACAGTATATTATCAGTTAACAGATGATGAAGATGTTCTTTTCCTATTAAAGAATGTTGACCAATTAGACAATAAAGCAATTCAGCATGATTTTATTGCGAAATTCTTACAGGTTGCTGAAAAATATGATCTTCATGATCACTTGATGCAAAGCTTACTTACTCATTTGCTTGCAATGCATGAAAATGCTTTCTCGCTTTCACTAGAACGTGTTGTAGATGTTGATGATACATTAAAAGCACTTGTATTAAGAGATCTCACTTACTTCTATGATTTATTTCACTCTTCATTTGATGATCTAGAAGGACTAAATAGAGAGATTTTCTTCCATTTTTCACATTCTAAGCCAATTATTAACAAAGAGATTTATGAAGTCTTCAGTGAACTACAAAGTAATCTTGCACAAAGCACATCTGTTGAAGATTTCTATAACATCCTCTATAATCATTATCACAAGTATGGTGTTGGTAAATACGGTTTAAATAAGGCTTTTAGATATGTAGATGGCAATATCGTTTCTATCAATCATATAGAAGATAATACACTTGAACAGCTCATAGGCTATGAACGTCAAAAGGATCGTCTAATTGCGAATACAGAAGCATTTATTAATGGCAAGAAAGCAAATAATGTCTTATTGTATGGCGATAATGGAACTGGTAAATCATCAAGTATCAAAGCTATATTAAATCGTTATTACAAGGACGGTTTAAGAATGGTTGAAGTGTATAAGCATCAATTTATCCATCTTCCAGAAATTATTGGAGAATTACAGAACCGTAATTATAAGTTCATTATCTTCATGGATGATTTATCTTTTGAAGAATATGAAACCGAATATAAATATCTCAAAGCAGTCATTGAAGGCGGACTAGAAAAGAAACCTGGTAATGTCCTTATTTATGCCACAAGTAACCGTAGACATTTAATTAAGGAAACTTGGGGCGAAAGAGATGACAATGAAGTAAATGTCAATGATGCTAAACAGGAAAAGCTATCACTTGTTGCCCGTTTTGGTGTCCAGATTCTTTATGTTCATCCAGATAAGCAGCACTATCTTGATATAGTAGATGGACTTGCAGATCAGTATCATTTAGATATTGATCGTAATGAACTCCATCGTTTAGCTATGGAATGGGAATTAAGAAACGGAGGCTATTCTGGGCGTGTAGCTAAACAATTTATACATATGATGCTTGGAAAATAAAATGAAACCCTTAAAATTATCTGATTTAAATACTGTTTTACCTTATTTAGATAAAGCCAATTATGAAGGCTATAACTCAAATTTCGTGACTATGATGATGTGGAATCATGAATATCATATTGAATATGAGATTCATGATCACTTCTGCATCATGTTACATAACTGTAAAGGACATCGCTTTTTTGCGATGCCCTTTGCGTCTTGCGAATACTACAAAGAAGCTGTTGAATACATGATGAATTATGCAAAGGAAAATAAGTTTCCTTTTATGATTGATTGTGCTATTCCATCTTTTGTAGAAAAAATAAAGAAGGTATGTCCTGGACAGTTTGTTTATGAGCATACAAGAGATTTAGATGATTATGTATATGATAAAGAAAAATTAATTACATTATCAGGTAAGAAGATGCAGAAGATGAGAAACAATTATCATAACTTCATTTCACAATATCCTAATTATGAATATCGTACATTGAATGCGGATGATGATATGCCTATGATTTTCAATAATCTATTAAAATGGGAAAGCGAAGAGCATGAACAGAGTGAATCCTTAACTTCTGAAGCATATGGAATTATGTATCTTCTTTCTACCCAGGATCAATTACCTATTAAGATAGGTGGCATCTTTATTAATAATGAATTAAAGGCTTTTATGATTGGTTCTCCATTAAAGCATGAAACAATCCAGATTCATATTGAAAAAGCTGATAAAACTATTAGAGGTCTTTATGTGACTTTAAGAAAAGAATTCTTAGAACATGAATGTGCGAATTTTAAATATGTAAATAGAGAAGAAGATATGGGAATAGAAAATCTTCGTATCTCTAAAGAACGTATGCATCCTTGTCATATGGTTGAAAAGACACGTATCTTTATTAATGATGCCATCGTTACACAGGCAACAGATGAAGATGCTGAAACAATCAAAGAAATCTGGATGGACCGTTTTGAGGATGAGGATGAAGTCTCTACTGAATTCTATTTCAAATATAGATATAAGAAAGAGAATACATATGTTGTACGTTTTAAAGACAAAATTATTTCTGCTTTACAGATTGTACCTTTTAAAGTAAAAGATTACGAAGATAGTTATTTTATTCTAGGAGTTTCTACAAGGAGAGAGTATGAAGGACAGGGATTCATGAAATTATTAATGAATCATGTTTTAGATATTTATAAAGATAAACGCATTTATTTACAGGCTTATCATCCTGAAATTTATATGCCTTTTGGCTTTAAAGAATCTCATAGACATATTCTTTATAAGCTTGATAAAGCTAAGTATTGCCTTCCTAGTAATATTTGCCTGTCCCAGGATATAAGTCATCTCTATGATGATTACATGCGTTATACCGCAAATTTCAACCATTATTTAATGCGTGATGAAGATTATTTTAATAATTATCTAAGAATTAGATGTGTTGCATTTAACGATTCTGTTCTAACATTTAAAAATGAGTATGGACAACAAGGATATATGATTTATAATGATAGGGGGAAGTTTGTCTATATTTCAGAATTTATATACAATAAAGAATATTTAGATGACATCCTCAAAACGATTTCTGTTTATTTCTATAAAGACATTCGCATCGAAACAGATTGCATGGCGTCTATTCATGGTGAAAAAACAGATATGATCACAATGATGTGTAATCAGGAGGATAATACACCTCTTGAGAAGCGCTATATCAATGAAATCTATTAAACAGGGAGGCTATTATGATCAAGAATCATGATGAATTACATGAAGAATGTGGAGTTGTTGCTATATGGGGAGATGACAATGCTGCTCAATTAACATATTATGGCTTACATTCTTTACAACATCGTGGACAGGAGGCTGCAGGTATTGTTGTCCGCAATAAAAGTAGAAAGCTTAACATCCATAAGGGAGAAGGCTTAGTCAGTGAAGTATTTAATAAAGAAAAAATTGAAAAATTATCAGGTAATGCAGCTATTGGACATGTCCGCTATTCAACTGCAGGTGGGGGAGGAATCATGAATGTTCAGCCATTCTTATTCCGTACTCTCGATGGTATGATGGGTATTGCCCATAATGGTAATATTGTAAATGCTAACTTATTAAAGAAGGAACTCGAAGAAAATGGATCTATCTTCAATTCGACAAGTGATACTGAGGTTCTTGGTCATTTAATTAAGAGAGAAACAGGACGATTTGTAGATCGTATCTGTAAATCATTAGAAAAGATTGATGGAGCATTCGCATTTGTAATTTTAGTAGAAGATGCTCTTTATGTTGCAAGAGATAGATATGGTTTAAGACCTTTATCTATGGGTAGACTTCCAAGTGGAGGTTATATGTTCTCATCTGAAACATGTGCTTTAGATATTGCTGGAGCAGAATATGTAAGAGATGTAGAACCAGGTGAAATCATCCGTGTAAAAGATGGTATTATTAAATCTAAGAAGTATACTGAAACTTTACCTATCTGCAATAAGCTATGTGCAATGGAATATATTTACTTCTCTAGACCTGATAGTAATTTAGATGGTATTAATGTTCATACAGCACGTAAGACTTGTGGTAAGACTTTATTTGAAGAAGCACCAGTAGAAGCAGATTTAGTTATTGGTGTACCTGATAGTTCTATTTCAGCTGCTATTGGTTATTCTGAAGCATCTGGTATTCCTTATGAAATGGGGCTTATCAAAAATAAGTATGTAGGTAGAACATTTATCCAGCCAACACAGGAAATGCGTGAACGTGGGGTAAGAATGAAACTTTCAGCTGTATCTTCTATTGTAAAAGGTAAGAGAGTTATCATGATTGATGACTCTATCGTAAGAGGTACAACTTCTAAACGTATTGTAAGATTATTAAAAGAAGCAGGAGCTACAGAAGTACATGTTAGAATTGCTTCTCCAGCCATTAAGTTCCCATGTTTCTATGGTGTAGATATTTCTACACTAGAAGAATTAATCTCACATCGTATGAATGTAGAAGAATTATGTCAATTCATTGAAGCTGATTCATTAGCATTTATTTCAATGGAAGGATTAAAGAAATCTGTTAAGCATGATATGGATGGAAACTGTGATTTATGTATCTCTTGCTTTAGTGGTAATTATGTCACTAAGTTATATGATTCTATCGATCGTGCTAATAAAGACGAAAAATAGTACTATAAAACTCCCTTCATTGGGAGTTTCTTTCTTATATATTATACTTCGCATAATATATATTATGTAATTTTTTGACTATATCTGTTACGTTTGAATTGTAAAATGAGTGTGCTATAATAATAGTAATAATTAGAGTATCAAAGGAGGATCTCCATTATGAAAAAGACTACTACAGTAAAGAAAGAAACTGTAACTAAGAAAACAACTGCTAAGACTACTTATAAACCTGTTAAGATGAATCTTCAGGTACAGTATAACTATCATGATGTATCTTTAGATGATATTGAAAAAATGGTTATTGATCATCTTGTAGAACTTGGTTATAAGAAGACTTCAATTCTTACTTTAGATATTTATTATAAAGCAGAAACAAGTGAAGTATTCTATATTGCGAAAACAAATAATAAACAAGTACTCAAAAACGATGAACCTTTATATATCTAGTTTATTCCTCCCCTTTTTAATAGAAGGGGATTTTTTATTAGTCCCCTCCTCCATTTATAAAAAAAGAGAACACCGTTTGAGTAACTAAATAGACTTGTGGTTTACTCAAGTTTTAAAAAAGTCAGGGGTATGAACTCCTGGCTTTGCTTTTATGCTGTCAACTTTTTAGGGGCAGTTTTCTGGTATCTGTTTTGTTTATTTCATAAATCATTTTTCATGTTCTTAAGGTCAAATAAATCTATAGAAAGAAAAAAGGATAGGCATCAAAAGTTTGGTGACCGAGATGCTTATCCTGTCAAATAAGAACACTATGATAATAATAAAACTTTCATCTAAAATCAAGCATATTACTGAAAATCAATATAAAAAGATTATTCAATCCCTGAACTTCGATGAACTATCATGCCCTAAATGTAATTCCAAAGATCTTCATGCACATGCATCTTATAGTCGCTATGTTGACATCTTTAAACGCAGTCATAAAGTCACAATACAAAGATTAAGATGTCCTGAATGCTGATCTACTCATGCAGTCCTTATTGAGGATATGATTCCCTATTCCATTGCTTCTTATGACTTGATTGTTGATGTTTTAGCTGGCATAGACTTTCTTGAATCTTCTCATGCCGCTTATCTTAAAGATAAGTATCTGAATTATCCCTTTGATTATGATTCATTCTGTAAATTGAATACCAGAAAAAATTACCTTAATTTTTTTATGCTTCTTCACATGACTTTTATATAGTACAGCTCTTTTTGCTGATTTTCTTTCATTATAAAAACGAAAGGAGCTGTACTACATATGAAAACCAACAATAATTCCCCAGCTGACAAACAAGCGGCTAAAACCGATACCCTAATGCGCTCATTTCCGATAATGATCTGCTAAAGTTCTTTAATCTGGAAAGAGAGAACATTCAGGATTTCTCCATCACCCGCAGAAAGGACGGAATGTACGTCAATATCACGCTTAATAAGACCTGGGTCCAGTGTCCTGTATGCGGACATATGACAAGCAGGGTGAAGGACTACACGGATAAGAAGATAACCCATTCCGTTCTGAGCATCACTAACTGCTATATCATCTATCATGCAAGGAGATACGAGTGTCCCCACTGCAAGAAGACATTTTATGAAAATAATCCCTTCACTTTTGGAGGAAGACTCTCTGTAGCTACTGTATTCAATGTTCTCAGAGATCTCAAGGCTCCAAATGCAACCTTTACTGATGTCGCTAGAAGATATGGCATATCCGCTACATCTGTTATTAATATTTTCGACAAACATGTTCACATCTCCAGAAGACAGCTTCCTGAATGCCTGGCTCTGGATGAAGTGTACGCCTTCAAGTCTCATGACAGTGATTATGTATGTGTAATCATGGATTACCTGGACAAGAAGATTGTGGATGTACTTCCATCCAGATGCAAGTATGCCCTGCTTAATTATTTCATGCTCATTCCACTGGAGGAGCGTAAGAAAGTAAAATATATCTCATTTGACATGTGGGAAACATATAGAATCATCACAAAACACGTCTTCCCAAATGCAGTCTGTATAACTGACCACTTTCACGTAATCCAGGAATTAACTCGCAGGGTTGATAGAGTAAGAATTCGTGTTCAGAACAGATTCAGAAAGACTATTAACACCCTTAAACCGAAGAAGAATAATAAAACTATAACCCCCGAAGAACTAATAGAACTCGAAGAAGCATCCAGATACTATTATGTATTAAAAAAATTCAATTGGCTGCTTGCTTCAACCAACAAAAAAATATTAGATGTCAACGTTGAAAGAAGATTCAATCATAGACTGAATAGATATCTCAATTACAGTGAAATACTAGCTTACATGCTGGCTATTGATGATGAACTTGAGGAAGCATTCTATCAAAGGAATGATGTTACCTATTTCTATGATGACTGCACTTATGACACTGCAAAGAAACAGCTTGAGAAGATCATAATTGATTTCAGAAGCAGCGCTGTTGCAGAAATGAGTCCGGTTGCGAATACTCTTACCAACTGGAAAAAAGAGATCATCAACAGCTTCATAATTGTGGATGACAAGGCAAACAGAAAGATGAATACTGCCATCGTTGAAAACAGAAACAAGTCCATCAAGCTCCTCAAGCATGCCTCAAACGGCTATCTGAACTGGGAGCGATTTCGCAATCGTATCCTTTATACATTAAATGAGGATACAACCTTCTATTACACAAGTATCAGAAAGGATGGTAAATAATATGAGTAAAGTATTTAAACTTATTGTTGATGAGAGTAACGAACCAGTAATACTTGAGGAAGATGAAGTTTTAGAGGATATTCTTATTCGTCTGGAGACTATGTCTCACCGAATTGATGATATTCAGTATTCCCTAATAAAAAAATAACGATGAATCTTCATCGTTAGATTTAGATATTTCTGAAATAGACTTTTAGACTATAAAGAAATAAGGGGTGAGATTCACCCCTTACTGCGTAATAATTAAAATATAGGAAACCCCTAGTTATTTTAAATTACCCACCGTTTTGAACGGCGTTTAAATAATCAAATTGCCAATAAATAGTACTTCTAGCACTACATTGATAATTATCAAATAAATAAAGAGTGCTTTCTTATACTTTTTATAATTATTAAATAATGAAATAACTGCAGATACAACAAGTAGTGAAGCCATAACAAGATAGAGTGCTTCAATGATGATGTTCCCTTTCGCAAGAGTTATTCCAAACACATAAAGTATAACAGCCATTAAGCTTGCTGCAAGAGAGACTATAATGATTTTTCTCTGTTTTTCCATTAAGCATCCCTTTCAAGTTCTTTTAATATAGATTCACCAATACCTGGATTTTCTACATTAAAGTTATCTGCAATAGTTGCACCTATTACTGCATAACTTTCAAGTAGTCCTAAGTTTTTAGGATGATGTAATGATTTGCTGTAGATGAGTAGTGGGACATGTTCTCTTGTATGGTCTGTTCCTTTCCAAGTAGGATCATTACCATGATCAGCTGTAATCATGATTAAATCATCATCATTGATTGCAGCCATTAAATCAGAGAGCTGTGCATCAAATTCTTCAATAGCATCTCCATATCCAATCGCATTTCTACGATGTCCATAAACTGCATCAAAATCTACTAGATTCACAAAGATGAGTCCATGTTGGTTTTCTTTCGCAAGTTCAATTGTCTTTTCCATACCATCCTTATTAGAAACAGTATGAATGCCTTTTGTAATACCTTCATCTACAAAAATATCAGGAATCTTCCCAACTCCTACTACATCTAGTCCTGCATCCTTTAAACTATTAAGTACTGTTTTACCAAATGGTTTTAAAGCATAGTCATGTCTATTAGGTGTACGTTTAAATTCTCCTTTTTTACGTCCTACAAAAGGTCTTGCAATGACACGTCCAACCTTCCATCTTTCATCCATGAGTAATTCTCTTGCAATATGACATGCTTCATATAATTCTTCTAATGGAATTATTTCTTCATTCGCAGCAATCTGGAATACAGAATCAGCTGATGTATAAACAATCCAGTCTCCTGTTTCTAATTGCTTTTCTCCTAAATCATCTAAAATCTTAGTACCACTTTCTGCATAGTTTCCAAGACATTTTCTACCTGTCTTTTCTTCAAATAGTTTTATAAATTCTTCAGGAAAACCTGTATCAGTAAATGTCTTAAAAGGTTTTGTGATTTTAAGTCCCATCATTTCCCAATGACCTGTCATTGTATCCTTCCCATTAGATACTTCTTTTAAAGAGGCAGTAGTACCTAATGGATGTGCAATTGGATGAATACCTTTAAAGTCTCCTAGATTACCTAAACCCAAGCCTTCCATATTAATTACATTTAAACCATCTTTTGCTTCACAAATATGACCAATCGTATTGGCACCTTCATCACCAAATAAAGCTGCATCTTCTGCATGTCCAATACCCATAGAATCACATACAATCACAAATACTCTTTTATATAATTCTTTACTCATCGTCTTTCCTGCCACTCAAAATGTGATTAAATATACTCACATCGAGATAATGTAAGTTCTCA
>ENA-OPSO01000176-OPSO01000176.1-human-gut-metagenome-genome-assembly--contig:-NODE-176-length-30691-cov-8.114571_pt1 | contig 30691 bp, 28 predicted proteins | sample MGYA00241455_ERZ501902 | MGnify/ENA primary metagenome ERZ501902 (study PRJEB25962, sample SAMEA2042405) | human gut metagenome | biome: human gut; feature: human-associated habitat; material: faeces...
CCGCCGCTTTTTTTCACTTTCTCCAATGGCTGGCCTGTGACCTCACTGATGATTTCCGCCACAAGAGGCATACAGAAACCGCCCTGACAGCGTCCCATTCCCGGACGTACCCTCTTTTTTACTCCATCAACAGTATATACAGGAAGAGGCGAACACAGCGCATCCACAATCTCCCCCTTACTGATTTCCTCACAGCGGCATATCATCACCCCGTAATCCGGTCGTTTCTGAATCAGTTTATTTCTCTGTTCCGGAGACATTTCACGGAGTCTCGGAACACCTTTTCTGTAAGGGTTATAGCTCTCATTTTTCTTTACCGGATGTGAAACTGATACCATTTTTGCCGCCATTTTCGCCACATCTTTTGCAACTGCCGGAGCAGTGGTAAGCCCCGGCGACTGAATTCCTGCACAGTGGATCAGATTCTTTGTTTTTCTGCCCCGCTCAATTACAAAATCCTCCTCGAAAGTAGGAGCTCTTACCCCGGTGAAATATGTAATGATATCTCTCTGGGACAGTTCTTTAACAGTACCCTGCTGCTTTTTAAAATTATTCTCAATGCTGGATGCCTGGGTTGCAAAATTTTCCTTTTCATAAGTTTCCACTGCATCTGGACCGACCAGAAGATTATCATGAGCCGTATGGACAATCCCTCCGCCTTTTGTATGACCGGAAGTTTTTTTAAGAGTTTTCCAGGAGGCGATCCCGCCCATAAGTTTTCCGGCCTTTTTATCCAGAATGGCATTGGTTCCCCGCCTGGGGTGAATAGAATAAAATCTGTCCCCTGCCATTTCAGCCACATCTTCTGCAAAAACTCCGGCAGCATTGATTACGATCTCCGGATAGATCCGTCCTCTGTTGGTAAGCACACTTCTGATTTTTCCGCCTTTTACATCCATAGACAAAACCGCTGTATTCAAAGCCACCTCCGCCCCGTTCTGCACAGCGTTTTCTGCATAGGCAATGGTAAGACCATAGGGGCAGACGCTTCCTGCCATACTGTTATAAATTGCAAATTTCATATCCGGATTCAGATGGGGCTCCCGCTTTCTGAGAGTTTTTCCTGAAATCACCCGTGTATCGGAAACACCGCACATGTATTTTCTCTGACATGCATAAAGATATGCGGGAAGCAGCTCGCTCCAGTGCATCATACCCACATACTGACCGCATCTTTTAAAAGGTACGTCCAGCTCTTTGCAGATTTTTCCATACATCCGGTTTCCGGCAATCACGTAATGCTGTTTCAGAGTTCCTTTTCCAAGATCGATCCCCGGATGAACTTCTCCGTCATTGCGACCGGAAGCATGCATGGCAACATCACTTTCTTTTTCTGCCAGAAGTACATCCAGTTTCCATTTCATCAGTTCTCTGGCAATACTGGCGCCTGAAATTCCGCCGCCGATCACCAGAACATCCGGTTTTCTGCCTTCCAGGGCCTGATCCTGAATATGGGGAAGTTTCATTTTGGGAAGCTCTGTATTTTCCAGCTTCAGATTATTGATTACATGATATCTTCGCCTTTTATCCACGCATAAAGAGCAGGCTCCTACAATATCCTCCCATTTTTTCAGAGTTCCGGACAGAACTATATTTCCATCCTTCTCAGTTACCCGGATACTGTTTCCGTAGATGCTCCGTACCTTTTTTTGAAGCTTCTGACAATCCACTCATATCCCTTCTTTCACAAGTCGGTCGTATGTACGACTTTTTCTTTTATAGTATCACATTTTTATGCAAAGTCAACAAAAACATGATACATTTAATCACTTTAATATAAAATATATCCACATTTTTTTCATAAAACAATGCTCTGAATCCGCATCCGGAACATTCTTTTTCCTTTAATGTTTATGGACAAAACACCCAAAACACGTTACAATAAATGAACAGTAATCAACTATTTTCAGGAGGTAACTTAATGGCCGCACCCAGAAAAGAAGATATCCGCAGTCTGATCGTCAGTACCGCCGAAAAACTTCTGGAAGAAAAACCCTTTTCTGAGATTTCTCTTTCTCAGCTTGCATCTGAAGCAGGAATATCCAAGGGAACTCTCTACTATCATTTTAAAAACAAAAATGAACTGTTATTTGCGATCACAGACAAATATCTGGACGAGCAGTGGACAGAGCTTTGTCAGTGGACAGACAATGCAGATAAAGATACTTCCCTTCACCGTCTTGTCCGTTATGTTCTGGAACGCGACGTAGCCGGTGTCAAACTCCGCCTGCCTCTTTTTTATGATGCTATGATCGGCAATGAGGAAATAAGGACTCATCTGATACGCCGCTATCAGTGTTTCGCTTCTCTGATCGCCAAAAAAATTTCAGAGCGTACAGACAAGGTTTCAGGCGAATATTTTTCCTGGCTTCTTCTCCTTCTTTCTGACGGTCTTTCCATGCATCAAACAATACAGAACGATCACCTTGATACAGAAAAATTTATCAGTCAGACCGCCGCTTATATTGAACAGTTCTTTCCGAAAAAATAAAAAGAGCGCTGATCACATTTTTCCTGTAAGCCTCAATGGTCTGAGTTCAGTTTCGCCCATTGAGGAACCGGTATATGTGAAGCGCTCTTTTCTTTTAACAATATTTCCTGTACAGCAGCAGTTCCATATAAAACCTTTGTTTTCTTATTCCATCCTCAGCCTCTCAACAATGCTCTGTTTTTCCAGATTTCTGAAGCAGCAATAAGGAATCAGAACTGCAAAGATCAAAAGCAGAGGCGTGCAGATAAGTAAAGGCAGAAGGGTAAAACGGAAAGTAGTAAAACCTCCCTCCACCATAGCCCGGATCACAACTCCCACTGCAAAAGAGCTGAGAACATAAGACACGATCAGGGTGATCCCTGCATAATAGAACCCAAAAAAAGTGCAGCCAGGAGAAGCACTCCCACCCGCACTGCAGTGATCTTTTTTTCTTTCATTGCGCCCCTCCTGTCCATATATATCCCATACCGCGCACAGTTTTTATATAAGTATGAGCTTCATCCTCAAATTTTCCCCGAAGACGGTTCATGGTCACAGTCAGAGTATGATCGTCAATGAAATTTCCTCCTGCATCCCAGAGCTGTTCCAGGAGGTTTTTTCGTGGCAGAATGTTCCCCGCGTTTTCTGTCAGAACCTTCAAAAGCTTATATTCATTTGGTGTAACAGGCAGCCGTTCCTTTCCCCTGACTGCAGTCAGCGTCTTAAAGTCAAGAAGAAGGAAGCCGTCGCTCCACTGATTTTTATCTGTGTTCTGTTCCTTCTTCCCCCTGCGGAGCGCAACTTCGACTCTCCGAAGAAGAATGTTCATATTAAAAGGCTTTGTCACATAATCCTCTGCCCCCAGATCAAATCCGTTCAGCACATCTTCCTCCAGATCATTTGCTGTCAGAAAGATCACCGGAAGCTGCTGTTTCTTATTTTTGATCTCCCTGCACAGTTCAAATCCATTTCCGTCCGGCAGATTTACATCAAGAAGCACAAGAGCAAATTCTTCATTTTCCAAAAGCTGGACTGCCTTTCTGACTGTATATGCCGCTACAGTCAGATAGCCGCCGGCATCCAGCTCAAAGCACAGGCCTGCGCTTAATGCAAGGTCATCCTCCACTACAAGTATTTTCATTTTTCTGTCCATTCCTTTTTCTTTTTAATATCTGTTTATCAAATTTTATGTCCGTCCGTTATTTACATCAAACCGGAAACAAAGCCTTACTCGGCAGATATAAATCCTTCCAGATCCAGCTTATTTTTGTCAGACAAACAAAAGCACTCTCACAAGTCCCAGTATCAGAAGATGTACCGGATAAAACCAGTAAAAAAACCACTTGGAAAAATTCCTGTGTGTTTCTGCCCTTTTACCGTTATAAAACCGCAGGATACAGATACCTGCCGTAGCCGGTCCTGCCATACTCAGAATCGTACAGAGTATATTTATGTCCATAGAAAATCTTCCAAAGCCGCCCAGGAAATTGAATGCCCCGAATACCAGAGTTCCTGTCAGGAATGCCCTTTTAAGCTTTCTGTGATCCCTGCCTGCATTCACAAAAAGAATGGTAAACGCAGGCGCAAGAACTGCCCAGTCACAGAACAGAGACAGAAGAATCAGCCCTGCCAGAGCAAGATTTCTGCTTAGAGGATTGATGATCTCTCTCATGGCTTTTATGATCAGAAAACATAAAAACAGCGTAAACAGCATATCCATTCCCGCAAAGCCTATGATTCCTTCCCCTGTCATGGCCAGACAATAGGGAAGCTCCGAGATCACAGCAAACAAAAGCAGCCTCTGTCCATATTTTTTCGGAGATCTGGTATAAGTCATTCCTTCCACCAGGAAATAACACATTACAGGAGCGGTAAAATACCCCACGGCTGTTAATATCTCAGCCAATACAGTCCCCTGTTCCAGAAAAATAAAGGACACATGGTTCAAAAGCATGGTGACCATGGCAATATATTTAATTGTGTCCCGGTTCATTCCTCTTTTTTCTGTAAGATTTCTGCTGTCCGTCATTCAGTTTCCCCCAGAAACAGCTCATTTTCTTTTCTTGTTTCAAACAGCTTTGCCATTTTCTTTTCTGCTGCAAAAAGAACCACTTTATTCAGGCTGCGTGCATGTTTCGGACAGACCGCAATACATCGCATACAGGAGATACATTTCTCTTCATCCACCTTCTTTACATTATTCAGGTCAATAGCGCCCACCGGACAGAGCGCCGCGCACCGTCCGCAGGAATTGCATGCTTTTCCCGGCTTCGGAATAAAAGGAATCGTCCCCAGCTCTTTGTAAGGATGATTTCCCGGAACACTGAGCTCTCCTGTTTTTTCCTGATGTTCCAGATATTCTCTGACCCTTTTTCCAAACTCCCGGAGTTCTTTCTGATCTGTTTCATCCGGTCTTCCCGCTGCAAATTTATGCATAATGGAATGTTCTGCAATGGCTGCCACTGCCGCTGCCGGGACAAATCCTGCCTTATCAGCCACATCTTTTAATTCAATCAGCGTGTCCTCATACGCCCTGTTTCCGTAAACGCATACCAGAACCGCCCGGGCCTGATTTCCTTTCATCATTCCAAGCCTTTTTGCAGCCTCCTGAGGAACTCTTCCCCCAAAAGAAGGAACTGCAATAAAACAGATATCCCCGCTTTTAAATACATGTCTGCTGTAATCTTCCTTTTCCGGCAAAAGACTTATCCTTCTTTTTTCGCCGTCCATTGCTTCCGTCAGAAGTTCTGTTACTTTATCGGTTCCCCCTGTGGGGCTGAATGTGATCTCATACACTGCCATCATGGTGTCCTCCTTATTTTTTATCGAATATTATTATACTGCAAACAAATTCCCCGTTCAATCGGAATCCTGTTGAATTTGACTGTTCACTTTGTATTTTTGTATTTTTAAAAGAACCCGAAAGAAGTTTTGAAATTGCTCTTGACAGAAACTGTCAAACAGTGCTACTTTTTACAGGGAAACGAAAAACAAAAATCTAATGATGAGGTGTGAACACATGCAGAATTTAAAACCGATCAAAGAAGGTAAGGTACGCGAGATCTACGATAACGGCGACAGCCTGATCATGGTTGCAACTGACCGCATCAGCTGCTTTGACGTAATTCTGAACAACGAGGTTACCAAAAAAGGCACTGTCCTTACACAGATGTCTAAATTCTGGTTTGATATGACAGAAGATATTCTGCCAAACCACATGATTTCTGTAGATGTAAAAGATATGCCGGAATTTTTCCAGAATGAAAAATATGACGGAAAATCCATGATGTGCAAAAAGCTGAACATGCTTCCTATCGAATGTATTGTCCGCGGCTACATTACTGGCAGCGGCTGGGCAAGCTATCAGGAAAACGGCACAGTCTGCGGCATTAAACTGCCGGAGGGCCTGAAAGAATCTGACAAGCTTCCTGAACCAATCTACACACCATCCACAAAAGCTGAGATCGGAGATCATGACGAAAACATCTCCTTTGAGCAGAGCGTTGATCATCTGGAAAAATACTTCCCCGGAAAAGGCCGCGAGCTTGCTGAAAAGCTTCGTGACAACACCATTGCTCTGTACAAAAAATGCGCAGAATACGCACTCAGCAAAGGAATCATCATTGCAGATACAAAATTTGAATTTGGTCTTGACGAAAACGGAAACATGGTGATCGGTGATGAAATGCTTACACCGGACAGCTCCCGTTTCTGGCCTGCTGACGGATATGAACCGGGACACGGCCAGCCTTCCTTTGACAAGCAGTTTGCCCGCGACTGGCTGAAAGAAAATGACGGTCATGACTGGACTCTTCCTCAGGAGATCGTTGACAAGACTATCGACAAATATCTTCAGGCATATGAAATGCTTACAGGCGAAAAACTGAAATAAATCTTCTGACGAAAAAAACACTGTGCAGCAGCTCTTTTACTGAGTGTCTGTACAGTGTTTTTCTTATACAGGCTTCTCCTGGATCTGTGAAACCTGCTGCATTTTATTTTGTTCTTTTTCCAAGCTCCCAGAAAGCTACCGCGCTGGCAGCTGCCACATTCAGAGAATCCACCTGATGAGCCATGGGAATACGTACTGTATAATCGCAACCGGCAATAGTACCGGCAGCCAGACCCTCTCCCTCTGTGCCAAGGATCACTGCCAGCTTTTTTTCTGCCTGCAGTTCCGGAGAATCAATACTGACCGAATCCTCGCAAAGAGCCATGGAAACTGTTTTAAATCCCATACCGGCTAAACAGCCCATCCCCTTTTCCGGCCAGTCCTTTTTTCCAAATCTGGTCCAGGGAATCTGAAACACAGTTCCCATACTGACTCTGGCAGCTCTCCGGTACAGGGGATCGCTGCATCCTGCAGTCAGAAGAACCGCATCCATATTCAGGGCTGCCGCTGACCGGAAGATTGCTCCCACATTTGTGGGATTTACCACATCTTCAAGAATGACAATGCGCTGTGCGTCTGCGCAGATGGTTTCCGGAGACAGGAGCTCTTTTCTTTTCATGGCGCACAGCATTCCTCTGGTAAGGGCAAAGCCGGTCAGCTGTGTCAGAAGCTCCTGTGTGGCTGTATAAACCGGAATGTCCGGAAATTTTTCTGTAAGCTCTCCTGCCGGACCTTTTAACTCCCTTTTTTCTGCCAGAAAAGAAACCGGACAGTATCCTGCCTGAATGGCTCTCTCGATCACTCTCGGGCTTTCCGCAATAAAAAATCCGGGCTTTGGCTCACAGGCTCTTAAAAGCTGTACCTCCGAAAGCCTTGCATAAACATCCAGCTCCGGGCTCTGAAAATCTTTGATTTCTATTATCCTGTTCATAACTATTCCTCTGTATTATTTTTTTGTGACCGGGCTTTTTTTACCTTCAGAGTTCTCAGATAAGCCTTTTGTTCCGGCGTGATCCGGTAACTTTCGCAGGATTTCTGAATGGCTTTGTTGTGAGTCCAGTCATCCAGCCTTTTCTCCTCTATATAGGGCAGCGCTTTTTCATACTGCTTTGCAAGAGCTGTGGCAAAATACCAGGCGATCATCATATTCACATAGTACTCCTGAGAGCGGATACCTGCAGCAAGCTCCAGGTACTCTTCCCTGAAATCTTCATCCAAAAAGTGCTGCATCAGCATCCCGATTCCATAGCGGACCGTATAGGTTTCATCCGATGAAATCCAGCGCCGCACCGATACCAGAAGCTGCTCTTTATGCTTTTTAAATATCTTAGGAGACATCATATCACAGGTAGCCCAGTTATTTATATATGGAAGAAATTTTTCAACTTCCTCCACGCACCTTTCAAAATCCTTTATCTGCTGGATCAGAAAAGCATGAACATTATTTTCCTCAAAATACTTATGAGGCAGGTCGTTAAAAAAGCTGCTGATGTCCTCTTCCTTTGCCAGTGTTCTGGCATATTTTCGCAGAACCGGAACCCGGATCCCGATCACAGTTTCCTTATCCACAGTGGGCATCAGCTTTGCGTGGAAATCCCGGTAAGGAAGGTCCTGCATTTCCAGAAGCTCTTTTCTTATCTTTTCTGTCAGATGTTTCTCCATAATCTCCCTCTTTCTGTACTTTTCTGAAGCTGAAGTGTGATTTTCCTGCTGCGTCTGCTCATGTTCCGAAAAATGGCATAATTCAGAACTCTTAAATATCCGGTTATGGATTTTCACTGAATTCATCCTGCGTTTTCTGTCCCGGAGCATGAAATGTTTTTATCATACCATGGATATAAGACTCAATGTTCGCATTACTCAGCCTTGTTCAATCTCCAGGCATGCCCTCTCGCTGGATTCATCCTGCTTTTTCTGTCCGGAGCATGGAATGTTTTTATCATACCATGGATATAAGACTCAATGTTCGCATTACTCAGCCTTGTTCAATCTCCAGGCTTATCCTCTCTCTGGATTCATCCTGCGTTTTCTGTCCGGAGCATGGAATGTTTTTATCATACCATGGATATAAAACTCAATGTTCGCATCATTCAGCCTCGTTCAATCTCCAGGCATATCCTCTCTCTGGATTCATCCTGCATTTTTGTCCCGGATTCATTAAGTGTTCCTATTATACCATGTTCTTTGTCCTGCTCAAAGTATTTTGCATCAGAAAAGGCAGATATAAAAGCAGGAACAGTCTCGTCCCACTCCTATATCTGCCGTCACAGAGACGTATCAGTCTCTCTTATGTTTCTGGGCTTTAAAAAAGCTCTTTGTTTCCTTTACCACTACGCCGCTTAAAGCAAACATGGCGATCATATTCGGGATTGCCATCAGACCATTGAAGATATCCGCAATGGTCCATACCGCGCTTACCGTCATATAAGGGCCGATAAATACGGCAAAAATATAAAGCCAGCGATATGCAAGGATTGTTTTTCTGTTTCCCTTTGTAAGATATTCCAGGCATCGTTCACTGTAATAATCCCATCCCAGAATCGTAGTAAACGCAAAGAATACCAGACACACCATCAGTACAAAGGAAGCCACCTGCGGGTGAATGGGAAGTCCATGCTGAAATGCATAGGTAGTTACCTGTACGCCTTCCAGACCTTCTACCTGCCAGGCGCCTGTCAGCACAATGGAAAGTCCTGTCATTGTGCAGATCACAATGGTATCAATAAAAGTACCTGTCATACTTACAAGTCCCTGACGCACCGGCTCTTTTGTCTGCGCTGCCGCTGCCGCGATAGGAGCGCTTCCAAGTCCCGCCTCATTGGAAAAAATACCTCTGGCAACACCCTTCTGCATTGCCACGATCATACTTCCAACAACGCCTCCTGTTACCGCTGCCGGATTAAAAGCGCCGTTTACCACTGTCACAACTGCTGCCGGAACTTCTCTGATATGAAATAAAATCAATGCGATACTGAATCCAAAATAAATAACTGCCATAAAGGGTACAATAATCTGGCTGACTGTAGCAATTCTCTGAAGTCCGCCGATCAGAATCGCAGCCACACAAAATGCCAGGATCAGTGAAGAAATCACAACTGCCCAGGAGTACTCGCCCAGAAACGGAATGGTGACGCAGTTTGCTTTCTCCGGATCAAAAAAGTTCTGGATCGCGCTGGAAATACCATTTACCTGACTGAAGGTTCCGATTCCGAAAAGGCCTACACATACACCGAAAAATGCAAACATCTTTCCAAGCCATTTCCATTTGGCACCCATTCCCCGTTCAATATAGTAAAAAGGACCGCCAAGGCTGTGACCGTCTGCCGCCACAACCCGGTATTTCACTGCCAGAAGTCCTTCTGCGTATTTGGTTGCCATTCCAAAAAAAGCAGCCAGGATCATCCAGAAAAGGGCTCCCGGGCCTCCCGTGCACACTGCAGTTGCCACTCCTACGATATTCCCTGTTCCAATGGTAGCGCTCAGCGCAGTACAGAGAGCTGCAAAGCTGGATATTTCACCACTTCCGCCCTCTTCATTTTTGAACATCCATTTTAATGCCAGAGGCAGGCGCCGGATCTGAAGAAGGCCCAGACGGACAGTAAGAAGTACGCCGCCAGACATGATCAGGATCATCAGAGGTACGCCCCAGACAAAATCATCTACAGCTACAAGTATTTGATTCATCATACTCCACATGGTAAAAAATGCTCCTTCTGTATAAAATTTTACAGCCTTGGGATTAAAATTAAGATCATTTCTGAAAAGAGATAAAAAGACATATAGAAAAATGTTCTGCTTTAAGATAGCATACTCTGTCCTTTTGCCTGAGAGATTCAAGACGTCTTCTGCGTCATTTGCACCTTCGGCCTCTGTTTTAGAAACAGATGTCTCCAGAGAAACGATCCATCTGCAGTTTCTGCCCGAAATACGGGTACCTGAGAGTTTTACTCCTTCGGCGGGCCAAAAGCCTCTTTCCTGCAGACTTCATCTCGTTATTGCTGTTGCTGCGCTATAGTATAACGTTAATCTTTTGATTCGTCAATAGTTTTTTTATTTTATATTCCTTTGCAATGTGATTTCCGCTTAACATTCTGCTGCTGTATTCTCACTCTGAACCTTTTCTTTTTTTCTGTCAAAGCTGGCAAAAAATCCTGCGATCAGAGTTCCTGAAATCGAATGCCATACACAGGATACGGCACAGATCACAGCTGACTGCGGAGCGCTTGCAAACTGCGCTGTTGTAGTAGCAAGATTGGTAGCAAGACCTGCATTCTGCATTCCCACTTCAATAGAAATCGTTCTCTTTTTGGAGGTATTCATTCCGGTAAGCTTACCTGCTCCATATCCCAGAAGATATCCCAGACCATTGTGAAGAAGAACTGCCACAAAGATCACCACACCGGAGGTAAAGAAGTTGGAGCCCTGAGAAGAAATAACTCCGCCTACCACGCAGGCAAGTCCCAGAACGGCAACGCCGGGCATTACCTTCTGAATCTCCTGAAAAGCTTTTTTCTTTCCAAGGAAACGATTTAACAGAAATCCCAGTCCCACCGGAAGAATCACAGTTTCAATAATGGAAACAAACATGGGAAGACCTTCTACGTTGATCTTTGTTCCGCTTGCAAGGAAGGAAACAAGAAGCGGAGTCATAATCGGAGATAACAGTGTGGATACTGTTGTCATTCCTACAGAAAATGCCACATCTCCTCCGCAGAGATAAGACATAATGTTGGAGGAAACACCACCCGGGCAGCAGCCTACCAGGATCAGTCCCAGAGCGATGGCATCCGGAAGCTGCAGTACTCTGCTGATCCCAAAAGCAAGAAACGGCATGATCAGATACTGCGCTGCCGCACCGATACAGATATCAAGAGGACGCTGCGCCAGGATTTTAAAATTCTCTGCTGTCAGTGTCAGACCCATGCTGAACATGATAATGCCGATAATCATAGACTGACTGGTAAACTTATTTCCAACCATATCTGTAAACAGCTGATAATTGACCCAGCCCATCAGCTGCGGAACCAGAAAAGTAACTACTGCGATTGCAATCACTACCGCAGAAGTATAATCTGATAAAAATTTGCCTGCTTTTTGTAACGTTTTCATAATGCTTCCTCCATTCTTTGCGCAAGCACCAAAAAATCCCCTCCGGCTACTGCCGGAAGGGACGAATAGAATCCGCGGTACCACCCTGTTTCTGCATTGACTGCAGCTCTCACGTACTTTCATACGTTTTCCCTGTAACGGGGGATTCCGGCATGACTTACTGTTGTTTCAGTCAGCTCCTTCGAGATGATATCCATCCTCCCTGGTATATCTGCTTTCACCGGACGCAGACTCTCTGAAATACCATTACGGAACACAGACTTGTTCTCTTCATTGGATTTTGGTGCTTTATCACATTAATTTGTTGTTATGATAGATATTATAATCCTATTTTTTCAAAAGTCAAGAACTTTTTATTTTTATTATTTCCGTAGCTATGGTATCCCGGAATATCCGGTCATGCTCCACAAAAATCATTGTAGGAGAAAAAGCTTTTATCAGCTGTTCAATCTGCTTTCGCGCATAAACATCTATGTAGTTCAGAGGCTCATCCCAGATGTATAAATGGGCCGGTTCACAAAGACTTTTCGCAATCAGCACCTTTTTCTTCTGGCCGCTGGAAAACTCCCGGATATCTTTGTCAAACTGATTTCTCTCCAGGCCTGTTTTCCGGAGAACCGCTTTAAAAAGACTTTCCTCTATCCCATTCTCCCTGGCAAATGAACTTAAACAGCCGCAGAGCTGTGAGGTATCCTGAGGAACATAGGAAATAATAAGTCCGGAGCCCGTTACAGCCCTGCCGGTGTGTTCAATGCCCATACCGGTAATCAGTTTCAGGATACTGCTCTTTCCGCTGCCGTTTTTACCTTCAAGAGCCACCTGCTTTCCCTGGCGTACAGCAAATGAAACCGGCTGGCAGATGGGCTTTCCGCCATAACAGATCTGAACCTCAGACAAGGATACCAGCACCTCTCTCTGATAACGCAAAGGTGAGAGTTTCAGATCTTCCGCTGTTTCAACATTCTTGAGAAGACCGGATTTTTCCTTTATCGCCTGTTTCTGTCTGGCTTCTGCCTGCTTTGAACGTTTCATCATTTTTGCCGCCTTATGGCCAACATAACCTCTGTCCGCTTTTAATCCTGAGGACTGAACGCCAAATTTTCCCACCTCAGCCTGATCCGACCAGGCTGATACCTGTTTTGCTGTCTGACGCAGCCGTCTGATTTCTTTTTGCAGATTTTCATTCCGGGCAGCTTCAAAGCTCTGCTGCCTTTCAAAATTCTCCATCCATGACGAAAAATTCCCACTCTGTACCTGGATATCTGTTTTGTTTAAGGATAATATATGATCCACACAATTATCCAGAAAATATCTGTCATGGGATACCAGAATAAACCCTTTTTTTCTTTTCAGATATGCAGATACCAGTTCCCTGGCTTCCACATCCAAATGATCTGTAGGCTCATCAATCAGCAAAAAATGTCCCTTATTCAAAAAGAGTGCTGCAAGCAGAACTTTTGTCTGCTCCCCATTAGAAAGAGCCTCAAAAGGCCTCCAAAGCACATTGGAATCTACTTTCAGACAGGATAATTCCCGCATGATCTCCCACTCTTCTGCTTGAGGACAGACCTCCTGCAAAACATTTTCGGTTATTCTCTGTTTATCTGCAACAAAATATGGGAAATAATCAAACTGTACGGATGACTGGATTCTTCCGCTATATGAATACATTCCCTGAAGAAGCTTCAAAAATGTAGTTTTGCCTCTCCCGTTCCTTCCTACAAATCCCAGTTTCCAGTTTGTATCTATCTGAAAATTCACATTTTCAAAAATATTATCACTGGATGAGGGATATGAAAATGTAAGATTTTCAACCCTGATCATTGACATTACAACCGCCTCCTTACTGTTATTTCTCATGGGACAGATCCGCTTCAGACTCCCCGAATCCCCGGTAAATAAAAAGCTGCAAGAAAGTTATTTCCCGCAGCCTATAACAGCATAATTACACCATCTCCAAAAAGACGGCTGTAAACAATATAATGAGGAAAAAGATGAATCACTTTCTTGCAATAGACGCAATAATACCCCAGAGCCCGGCACTATCGCATGTTCTGTTTTATTTGCAAGAAAAAATAATCATCCTTCCACCTCTTTCTTTTTATGATACACTACTATAGCATAAATTTTCCCGTTCCGCAACCTGCGAAAAACTGCCGGCTTTTTTTGCCTTAAAGAGTGCGTATTACTTCTACAATGTTCTGTTTTTTTAATGTACTCAGTGAAACCTTCACCGTTCCCCAGATCACACCAAAAGACACTGCAACAGTGATCAGCACCGCACCCCAGGGCATATGAAACCTGATGGGAAAAACCATTTTTACGCAGTATCCTATAACCATGACGATCAGCATTCCCACAGGAAGTCCTATGGCCAGCGCCTTTCCTGAACAGAGAATACTCTCTGTATTTAACATCTTTTCCAGAGATTCCGAAGTCATTCCCACGCTCTGCAGTACAGCCAGCTCCCTTGCCCTTGTTTTGATCTGAAAACTGACTGCGCTGATCACATTCAAAATCCCAATCAGTCCCAGCAGGAATACAAACGCATAGATAAAAAAGGATGCCAGTACAATGGCAATGTTCATAAATTTTGAGTAGTCCTCAGCTCCATATACCCGGCTGACATATCCCGCTTCCCCGTAGTCCATGCCATTCTGCGGAAAATAAGTTTCCAGAACCTGTCTGGCGTACTCCATATATCCGTTTTCATCCTCAGGCGTTGTCATCCAGGTATATCCTCTTACCTCCCCGCTGGGAACAACAATACGAACCGGATTTGTATTAGGGTAAAGAAGCTGTTTGGGAATCTCCTTCAAACTTAAAACAGCATCAATTTTTATGTCCTGACTGCTTCCGTCTGCTTTTTCCAGTTTCAGAGAAGTAATGGATGCCGGAAACGGCTCAATATGTTTTTCTGTTCCGCGGTCATTATACTTATAATCATTCAGCAGCAAAATTCCGCCATACTCCACACCGGCCTGTTTACACAGTTTTCTGTAATGTTTTTCATCCAGTATAATCCTCTCCACATCCAGAAGCATCTCTCCGTGTTCTTCTGTAATTTCTTCTTCCAGCGCCTTCTGCATTTCCGAAGTGAGATCCTCAGCACTTAAAGGCGCATCATAGGTTGCGTAATCCACTCCGCTTCCATATACTTCTGTCCCTTCATACTCGGAAAGCCTGGCTGAAATTTCTTCCGCAAGCTCTGAGCTGATCAGCTGCGCATGTTCTTCCCTCCGTCCGGTTTTCGGATTGGTGGTATATTTACGGTTTGCTGTATAATCGGCAATCACTGAATATCCGTAATCAAAAGTCATATATTCCCGGATCCCGTCTGCAATCTCCTTCAGACCGCTCATGGAAACAAATAAAATCATACTGACAGCCAGGGCCATAACCGCAGACTTCATCTGTTTTCGATCGGATGCCACATTTTTATGTGCAAGCTGATATTCAATCCTTGTTTTTCCGTTAATCTGTATTTTTGTATGAACATCCATTTTATCTCTTGTTTCCCCGCCGTTTCTGAGGCAGTCAAGAGCAGAGATCTTCATGGCCCTTTTTGCCGGAAGCATAGCGGCAAAAAACACCGTAGCACCTGAGATCAGAACAGATACCAGAAGAGCTGCCGGAGAAAAAACAAAGGACAGGCTGAAATTTACCTGCTTGATCATTATTCTTACCAGAGTGTTCATCTCTTCCATAAACTGATTTGAAATTCCAACTCCCACAAAGCTTAAAAGATATCCCAGCACAACTCCCAGAGGAATTGCCACAGTACACAAGATCAGACATTCATACATGATGGTTTTATATATCTGCTCCTTTGTTGCCCCCACACATTTCAGGGTGCCAAACTGAGCCACCCGTTCATTGGCGCTCATTCGGAAAACATTGGAGATCACAATCACAGACATTGCAATGATCAAAGCGCCCAGAATCACCGCCGGAATCAGCAGAAGCAGGGTATAGGCTCCTCCAAACTCTCCATAATCCTCCCCCAGAAATCCCTGGACCATAGTGTTTCCGCTTACTGCAAAATTGATCACTGCAGTAAGAAGCGCTGTGGATAGGCTGATTGCGGCAATGGTGATCACAGTTCTGGATTTTTTCCTTTTAATCTGGCTGTAGGCCAGTGCACACAAAATATTCATCCCCGGATCACCTCGTCTCTGATGATCCTTCCGTCACTGATCGTAAGGATCCTGTCTGCCTGCAGCGCAATATTTTCATCGTGAGTGATCAGGATCAGCGTCTGACCGGCTTTTCGGTTGGCAGCCATAAGAAGCTCTATCACTTCCCTTCCGGATCTGCTGTCAAGATTTCCTGTTGGCTCATCCGCAAGAATAAAAGCCGGATCATTAATAAGCGCTCTTCCAACCGATACCCTCTGCTGCTGGCCTCCGGAAAGCTGCCCCGGAAGATGCTTTCTCCTGTGGGATAAGCCTGTCATTTCCACGATCCGATCCAGCTTCCCTGCATCCGGCTTTCTCTGATCCAGAAGGCAGGGCAGCATGATGTTCTCATCTACTGTCAGATTGGGGATAAGATTATAGAACTGATATACAATGCCAATATTTCTGCGCCTGAAAATAGCCATTTCGCTTTCATTCATGTCAAAAATCTTTTTTCCGTCAATCACAACGCTGCCGGAGGTAGGACGGTCAATTCCTCCGATCAGATTCATAAGAGTGGATTTTCCCGATCCTGACGCTCCAACAATGGCAATAAATTCACCTTTTTTAACCTGAAAGCTCACATGGTCAAGAGCAGTCACCTGATTTTCTCCGCTGCCGTAAATTTTAGTCAGCTCTTTTACTTCCAAAACTTCCATATATTACCTCTTTTCTCATTTTTTCGGCCATAGCTTGTCCCGGCCTCTTTCATATTCATGATAAATAAGAAAAGTGACTCTTCCGTGACTATTTATAAAATTTCATGATAAATGTAGTGCCTGTTTTTTCTAAACCGGACTGTACTTCAATTTCTCCGTTCTGAGCCCGCATAATGGAAAGAGCCAGAGGCAGCCCGATTCCATATCCGTTTTCTTTCTGCGTCCCCTCAAATCTCCGGAACAGTCCTGCAATCTGATCTTTTTTCAGTCCTTTTCCATGATCTGTAACAGATATCCAGCTATAAATGGGATTCTCTCCGGAATCTATCAGAATTTCACTGTTTTCCTCAGAACACTCTGAAGCATTTTTTAAAAGATTGATAAGAGCCTCTGTCGTCCATTTTCTGTCACAGACAAGCTGTATATCTTCTTTTAATCTCACAGTCTGATTTCGGATATCCAGCATGATCTCCACAGATTCCAGAGCATGATCCAGAAGCTCCCCTGTCTGCACCTTATCCTTATGGAAATTCACGTTCCTGGAATCAATTTTTGCCATTTTCAAAAGAGCCGTTACCAGCCACTCCATATGCCGTACTTCCTTTTTGATGCAAAAAAGAAATTCTTTCTGCCTGTCCTCCGGGGCATCCTCCATAAGCTCAGTCATAAGAAGAATGGAAGAAACCGGTGTTTTCAGCTGGTGAGAAATATCAGATAAATATTCTGACAGATGTTCTTTTTCTTCTATCGCAGCGCTTTTCTGCTCTCGCTCCAGATTCAGCAATGTATAAATATCATTTTTAAAAATACTCCAGGGGCCTTCCTTTTCATCCCTTGGGTCAAAGCTTTCTCCCTCAAGGGCTTTCTGGATCCCCTCTGAAAGCTCCAGAATTTCTTTTTTACTGATCCACACGATACCCGATCCCCCTGACTGTTAAAATCTGAACAGCATCTCCCAGCTTTTTCCGCAAACGCTTCACATATACAGTCAGGGTGTTATCTTCCACAAAATCACCACTGATATCCCAGATCCGTTCCAGTAGCTGCTCCCTTGTAAGGAGAATCGAGGGATTTTCCGCAAAAATAAGCAGCAGCCGATATTCCAGCGCTGTCAGTAAAATCTGCTGATCTTTTACAAATACTTTTCCTGCATTTGCATCAATCACAGCATCCCCGAGCCTTATAACCTGCTGTTCCTCTGTTTTTATATTCAATATCCTTCTGATCCGGACCATCAGCTCCCTCATGCGAAAAGGCTTCGTAACGTAATCAGCAGCGCCGTTTTCCAGAGTATGGACAATTTCATCCTCATCGTCTACCACAGTCAGATAGATCACCTGGGTCTGTTCTGCCTGAAGCTTTTGCCCGATTTTTTTGCCCAGCCCGTCCGGAAGCTGCATGTCCAGAACAGCAAGGTCAAAATGAACTTCATCCGATATTTCAAAGGCTTCCGCAACGCTCCTGCACTGCGTCACAAAATAGTCCTCTTTTTCCAAAGCATAACTCAGCCCTGCCGCAATGGAAGGATCATCCTCCACTATCAGTATTCTGTACATCATAATTCTGTCACCTCTGTTATCTTAACGGTTTTCCAATATGCGTCTTTCTGAAAATACTTTCTGATTTCCTCTTCATCCTGATCAGGAACAGCTTTCCAAAATTTATATATATTCATTATTATCCTCTTTTCATCTTTGCAGCTATCAACAAACAAATTTAATTGTATCAAGCCGCCGGCGCCACGGCTAGCCCTAATTACGTGAAACCGCCACTTTTTTTCATAAATAACAGCAATTCTTGAATATATCTTTTTTGTCCCTTCTAATTGTCACTGAACCTTTTTTGTGCTATGATAATTCCAGATTGTTTCTTCATCTGTTCACAGCGGTGCAATACTGTCCTGCGAACAGAATTTACATCTCAGAAAGGACTGAAAAACATGAGCGATTACAGACTTGAAACCAAATGCCTCCATGCAGGCTACACTCCTTCCAAGGGAGAACCATGTGCGCTTCCGATTTATCAGAGCACCACTTTTAAATACGATACTACAGATGAAATGGGCCAGCTTTTTGACCTGAAAGCCGAGGGCTATTTCTATACCCGCCTTCAGAATCCTACCAACGATGCTGTTGCTGCGAAAATCGCAGAACTGGAAGGCGGTGTTGCGGCGCTTCTCACTTCTTCCGGACAGGCTGCAAACTTTTATGCGGTTTTTAATATCTGCGAGGCCGGAGATCACGTGGTAGCTGCCTCCACCATCTACGGCGGAACCTTTAATCTTCTTGCTGTTACCTTCAAAAAACTGGGCATTGACTGTACCTTTGTGGACACAGACGCATCTGCGGAGGAAATTGCGGATGCTTTCCGTCCTAACACCAAGGTTCTTTTTGCGGAAACCATTGCCAACCCGGCCCTTGTAGTTCTGGATATCGAAAAATTTGCCAGTGTTGCTCACCAGCACGGAGTTCCCCTTATTGTTGACAATACCTTCGCCACCCCCATCAACTGCCGTCCCTTTGAATGGGGCGCTGATATCATCACCCACTCCACCACAAAATATATGGATGGTCACGGACTTCAGGTAGGAGGTGCGATCATTGACAGCGGAAACTTTGACTGGGAAGCCTACGGTGACAAATACCACGGTCTTACCCAGCCGGACGAGTCTTATCACGGAGTTGTGTACACAAAGCAGTTTGGAAAAAAAGCCTATATCACCAAAGCAACCTCTCAGCTTATGAGAGATCTTGGTTCCATCCCTTCTCCTAATAACTGCTTCCTTCTGAATATCGGACTGGAAACACTTCCTCTCCGTATGGAGCGCCACTGCAGCAATGCACAGAAAACAGCAGAATTCCTTGCGTCACATGAAAAGGTTTCCAAGGTTATTTATCCCGGACTTCCGGGAGACAAATACCATGCCCTTGCAGAAAAATATCTGCCAAACGGCTCCTGCGGTGTGATCTCCTTCGAGCTGGAAGGCGGACGCGAGGCAGCAGTCCGTTTCATGGACAGCCTGGAACTTGCCAATATCTGTACTCATGTTGCTGCCTCCAAGACTATGGTTCTTCATCCTGCAAGCCACACTCACCGTCAGATGAATGATGAACAGCTGCGGGAGGCCGGTGTTTCTCCGGGAATGATCCGACTGTCTGTGGGAATTGAACATATTGATGATATTCTTGCTGATCTTGAAAAAGCTCTGAAAAACGCCTGAATAGTCATATAATACTTTTCCAAAATACATAAAAAGAGACTGATAAGCAATGTTTCCATCATAAGAACACTGTTTATCAGTCTTTTTGTTTCCGAAAAAGAGCTTCAGAATCTCTGCTCAGCTCAGATTATTTTTTTACAGATTTCCTTCCACTCCTACGAGAACGCCTCCGCTCTCTGCATAATAGCTGCAAAGTCCTCTGGCTTCATATACAAGGATCTCTGCCTGAGGAAAGCGCTCCAGAATCAAATCTCTGATCTTTTCTGCAAGGGAAAGATTATCTACATGGCTGATCCGGATCCTGCCCTTCTGAAATCCTGTTTTTGTGATCTCATTGAGAAATTCTTCCACTACCTTTTTTCTTCCTCTGCATTTTGCAGAAGGCTCCAGGGTTCCCTCCTGGCTGGCTGTTCCAAAAACACTGATTCCCAGTACCCCTGCGGCTGCGGCAACCACTTTGCTCACTCTTCCATTCTGCGCAAGATTGTGCAAGGATTTCAGTGCAAAAAACAGTCTGGTTCTTTTCATATATTCGCATCCCAGCCGTACTACTTCTTCAAAGTTTTTTCCTTCTCTGTCCAGCTCTGTCAGCTTTTCCATAAGAAGTCTCAACTCCGGTCCTGCGCTCAGTGTATCAAAAACATGGATCCTGGCTTCCGGATGTGACTGCTGATACATCTCCTTTGCCACCAGAGCTGAATTATAAGTTCCGGAAAGGGTACTTGTCATTGTTCCCACATAAATAACATCAGCCCCTTCAAATGCCTTCAGCCAGCTTTCCACTCCGGGACAGGCTGTACATGATTTTCCTTTATAGCCTGCCAGATCCTCTGTCATCCCTTTTACATCTAAATTTTCATCATCCACATAATCCTTTACATCTGTAGAAATCGTAAGCGGAACCGCCACAAAATCCACGCCTTCCATCTGAAGCATATCACTGCAGGAATCCGCAATAAATCTTGTCATTGTACCATTTCTCCTAATTCTGTATTTTTGTCAATACCTGTCATTGTATTCTATCTCGGTACATGATACAATTTACAAAATGTTTCTTTTTGTAAGGAAACCATCAGACAAACTATAAATAAACAAATTTAAAAGTTTGTCCAAAGATATCTTCTGTTTGATATCCGTACACAGTTTTTTCTGTCCGTGTGCTGCGGATATTGTTGTACAAAAATCCGGATTTATTTTTTATACTATAAATGAACAAATTTGAAAACGTGCACAAAATCATCACAAATTTGTCTTTATAAGATGCACATAGAAAGCTTAATATTTCTTTTATGTCCGTATATTACGGATCCTGTTGTGCAAAATTCGATATCTGCTCATTTATAATTTTATAGAAACAGGCATAATACGAGGAAATTATATGAAAAATACTGCTTGCTCCGGAAACGGATACAAAACCGCTCAAAAAACAGAACGCTCTCTTTTTACCCGGATGTGTATTGGAGAAGCCATTATTGAGCTTATGCAGGACAAAGGGATGAACGGTGTAAATGTTTCTGCAATTGCGAAAAGATCCGGAGTGTCCCGCATGACATTTTATTATTACTACGATTCTGTTCAGGAAGCGCTTACTGATTATATGAAAGAAATCGTTGCAGACTATTTAAAGGCACGAAAAAATACTCCCGGGCTTGGAAATTACCAGGAGTATTCTCATGTTGTTTTTTCGCTTAAATTCTTTGATCAGTACAAAACCTTTTTTCTGACTATGACACAAAACGGGCTTCATTCTATTCTCATGGACGGAATCAATGAATTTATGCTTTCCTATCTGCCAAAAGAAACTATTCAGTCTTTATATGATATTTATTACTATGCAGGCGGTCTGCTGAACACCTTCCTGAAGTGGGAAGAAAACGGCCAGAAGGAAAGCGCAGAAGAAGTTGCCAGAATCATCTGCCAGCATACCCGGGTCTAGGCTGAAATGTGCCCGGATTCTTTACTGTCAGAGCATGGAAAAGAAACTGCATTCTGTATTTACTGGATCAGGTATACATCCGTATAATAGACACCCTTTGCCTCGCCTTCCTCATGGGTTGCCACATAAATATCAATACAGTTTGTCTTAATGGCGCCTCCACAGTCCTCTGCCACATATACCTGTCCGTTTATCACTACCTGACTGCCATAAGGGATCTGGGACGGGTCTACTGCTATTGTGTGGTTGGTAGTTGCGGTTACACCTGTAGACGTGATTCCATTGGCCCACGGACCGCAACAGATGCTGCATGGACAGTAATGTGTGATGCGGAAAGTTCCCAGTGGTTTCAGGTTCGCATCTGAGGATGCTGCAACCGGAGTTCCCACCTGTACTCCATTGACTTCACTGACACTTCCGCCTGCCTCCACTGCTTCTGCAAAAACACCTTCTCCGCTGCTTTCTGAAAGAGTTCCTGCATCCAGCTTTTTATCAATTCCGGCATCTGCCGTCTGTATCGTTTCCGGAAGATCCAGAGCGCTGGTAGGGATATACCCGGTCTGCTCCGCTCCGTTTTCGTCCACATAGGAAATTCTGCTCCACACTTCATTTACGGTTCCTGTGCGCTTTACCTGATCAAGCTCCAGCACTTCTCCCACTACTTCTCCGTCTTTTCTCCCCGGATAATCAAGAATACTGCTGTCTGCTTTTACCTCTACCTGATCGTTCTCCGGCTGAATCTGAATATCAGCACTGAGCATCTGATTCTGTATGTAACCGATCACCTTATTCCCGTTTTTTTCCACAGAAACTTTACTCCAGTTATTGTCGCACACAGCGCTTCTGGAAACTTCATCCCCAAGGCCGACCTCTGCAAGAGCCTCTCCTTCATCACCGGGTACTGACCGGAGGGCTGCTGCCTTGGCTGTCACATAAAGTATGTCGCTGCACGCTGCGACTTTTACAGAATTGCCCTGTCCATCGTCTGTCTCAAAAGTCTGTATGGTTTTATTTTCTTTCTGTTCTTCCTGCGTCACTGTCTGATAATCTGCCACATCCGCATAAACAGCAGTTCCCCTGAAAACCAAAACCGCTGATAACAGCAGAAGCCAGAATCTGTTTTTCATACTTTTCACCTTTTCTTTCCGGCTGCCCTGTTAAAAACTACATATTTTTACCGGCACAGCCTGTCTGTCACCTCTATGTTGTTTTATCATATCTCATTGTCTGTAAATGACCAAATATCAAGTTTCACACAGTGAAATCCGTAATATACGGACAAAAAAGAATTTTTTGCCTCTATATTTGCCTCTCAGAAAGACAAATCAGCGAGGATTTTACTGCTTTTTAAATTTGCTCATTGATAGTTAAAAGGATAAGCCCGGTGTATGTTTTTATATGACCCACCAGTCTTTTCATTCTGCAATAGCTTACAAATCAGTATACATAAAAAATCTCTTAACTTTATATATTCATTGATGATTCAGATCTGAGTGCGATACTTCCTCCAAATCATACCATAGACCTTTGCTATTTTCAATTTTCTATGTGGTGTTCACCAATTTTTAAGACTTTCATAATAATTCTTTTCTTTTCAAAACAGGGTTTTCCCGATACAATAATGCTATGAATACATCAGATAAAGAAACTTTAAAAATACAACAGAACAGATTGCCTGCAAGGCAGAAAGAAAGCAGCTCTGTCTCCTCAGACAACGTATCTTCTGCAAGATTCCAAAACAGAGTCTCCAATAACAAAGCCTCTATTGCCAGTAAAAAAAGCGCTTCTGTTAAAAATCCCGGAGCTTCGCGCCGCCAGAAAACAGACTCCAGCTCCCACCGGGAGCTTCGCGCACGCCGCAGAAAGCGCTTGAGACAAAAACAGGTACGAAAGCAGAAACTGTTTCTTGCCGCGGCATTGATCATTCTTCTGCTTGCTGTTACAGGCGGGATGATACGGTTCCGGCAGCAGCCGTCAGAGATACTTACTATTAACTCTGCCTGTGAAGCCTACCGTCAGGATGTGGAGACTATTGCCGCAGAATACGGAATGTCTGATTATACAGATCTGATTCTTGCTCTGATGATGCAGGAAAGCTCCGGCTGCGGTCCTGACGTTCTTCAGTCCTCTGAGGGCGCGTACAATAAAAAATACCCCCAGGTTCCAAATGGGATCACCGATACTTCCTACTCCATTGAATGTGGAATCCAGGAACTGAAATATGCAATGGAAAAAGCAGGCGTATCCAGCCCCACTGATATGGACAGAATCCGCCTTGCCCTTCAGGCTTATAATTTCGGCGCAGACGTTTACTTCTCCTACCTGGAAAAGAACGGTATCACCTCCTGGTCTGAAAAAACTTCAGAGGCTTTTGCCAAAATGGCCAGCGGCGAAACTGCGCGGTCTGAGGACGATCCTTTTTATGAGACTGCCGGCCCATGGGATTACGGCGATCAGAAATACCCGGAACACGTGCTGAGATATTATCATCCGTAAATCATTTTCTCCTATCCTTCAAAATTGAGGGGGGAGGAAAAAATCACATCACTGCGGTCAATCCCTGGTAAATAAAAAAGCGGTTGGACATTCCGATTTAGTTCAGAGTATTCAACCTCTTTTCTTCATTTTTTGTTCATTTCATTTTTTCGGGTGGCAAATGGGTGGCAAACAGACTGCGCTTTATCCCTGAAATCCTGCAAAACCGCCTATTTTCGCACTGATTTGCAGTCAGGCTCCACATGGAACGACAGGCCCTGATTGATGCCGGCCGTCGGGAATTTTATCCAGACTAATATGATATATGCCAAAATATCTCCGTTTGTTTGCGGAAATATATCTGCAAATTCTGTAGTTAGACAACAATTATTGAGTTCTATAAAAATATCTGAATAGTCTACAAATCAAACTATTCAGACATTAAAAATTATAACGATATGAATATTTTATATTAATTAGTCGGCAATAAATTTCCCATACTCTTCAAACTGATGGCCAGAGTAGAAGTATTATGTAGCAATGCAGAAGTTGTCGGTCGGATTATGCCAGCCACTCCAAGTGCGATCAATGCTGCATTAATTCCAACGACTCCCCTATAATTCCCCTGGATACGATTAATCATGGCATTTGACAAGCGCTTTAGTATAACAATCTCCCTCAAATCTTCTGCTGCAATGGTTATATCTGCGATCTCTCGCGCAAGTTCTGCTCCATCGCTGATTGCAATTCCCGCATCTGCAGCTGAAAGAGCTGGCGAATCATTGATTCCGTCACCAATCATCACTACTTTTCTTCCTGCGGCTTTCTCTCTTTCAATGAAGTCTGCCTTGTCTTCCGGAAGCACTTCGGAATAATATTCATCCACTCCCACTCGTTTCGCAATGGATACTGCAGTACGTTCACTATCTCCTGTCATCATAACAATCTTGGAAATACCTTCTTCTTTCAAAAGCCTTACCATCTCCCCGGCTTCTTCCCTGAGAGGATCTTCGATACAGATTACTGCAACCAGTTCTCCGTCAATGGCAAGAAACAGATGAGAATATTCTCCTGGAAGCGTATCGAACCGCTCCTGATATTCCGGACGAATCCGACACTTTTCATCCTCAAACACAAAATGGCTGCTGCCGATGACTGTTTTCTTCCCTTCTATATAGGAGGAAATACCGTGGGCAACAATATATTCTACTTTGGAATGCATCTCCTCATGATACAAACTTCTTCTTTTTGCAGCATCCACGACGGCTTTTGCCATGGAGTGTGGAAAATGTTCTTCCAGACAAGCAGCAATCCGCAGTGCTTCCGGTTCCGGATAATCACCAAACACAATGACTTCTTTTACGATTGGTTTCGCCTTTGTCAGCGTACCGGTCTTATCAAATACGACGATATCTGCTTCTGCCACAGCCTCCAGATACTTCCCACCCTTTACGGTAATTCCATTCTGTCCTGCTTCCCGTATTGCAGAAAGGACTGCAATCGGCATAGCCAGCTTCAATGCACAGGAAAAATCCACCATAAGAACTGAGAGCGCTTTTGTAACATTTCGTGTCAGCAGACCGACGATAGCTGTTCCAACCAGAGTATAAGGCACCAGACGGTCCGCCAGATGTTCTGCCTTGCTTTCCAGATTTGATTTCAGTTTCTCTGAATCTTCGATCATTGTTACAATCTTCTCAAACCGGGTAGAGCCTGATACAGCTCTGACTACGATTTCCAATTCGCCTTCCTCCAAAACAGTTCCCGCATATACGGACTGTCCCTCGCATCTTCGTACCGGAAGAGATTCTCCGGTCAAAGATGCCTGGTTTACCATACCTTCTCCGCAAGACACTTCTCCATCAAACGGAATCACATTGCCCATATGTATGATCACCCTGTCACCCGGCAGGATATCCGAGACCGGAACTAAAATCTCCTGCTCGTCTCTTTTCAACCACACTTTTTTGATATTTAGAGACATGCTACGTGCCAGATCCCCTACGGATTTCTTATGGGTCCATTCCTCCAGCAATTCTCCGATTCCCAGCAGAAACATGACAGAACCGGCCGTTTTAAAATCTCCCCTCAGTACGGACACACCAATTGCTGTTGCATCTAATACCGGAACTTCTATTTTCATTCTTGCAAGGCACCGGATCCCTTTTCCGATATATTGAAGTGCTTTCAAAGTCAGCCATGTTTTTCTCACCGGATTGGGTAAGAGCAATTTCCCTCCATAATGGAGTAATGTTTTTGTGATCAGTTTTTCCCTGTATGCAGAATTTAAATCACGCCCGGAGCTTGAGATTACATTATCCGGAACATCTGCTTTCTCAAAATGAAACTGTTTTAATCCATGGATCAGTTCTTCCCTGTCCCCTGTATAATAGATCACAGCATCTGCGGTGCGCTCATATACTTTGACCTTTACAACATTTTTCTGTTTTTCAAGGACCCAGCAAAGAACATCCGCCTCCGCACATGTCATCCGGTTGCGGATAACATGGATACGGAGACGGCCCTGTACTTCATGCTTGATAAGAAATTTCATCTTTTACCTATTCGTTTTCTTCCTGTTCAGACGCACCATCCTCCTGAACATCATCTTCCTGCACCTGCATTGCCTCTTCCTGCGCACGCTTTTCATTGATCTGTTGTGCTTCTGCAAGGATATCCTCTGCATTCTCCTGCACTGTTGTAACAGTCTTCATAACGCAGTCTTTTGCCCTCAGCACAGCCGCAGTACAGTTTGTATATACCTTTTTTGCGTCCTTACTGGAAAGGAGCTTTACACCCGCAGTCCCAAATACGACTCCTCCTGCAAAACATCCGATTTTTTTCAAAGTAGAATCACTAAACATCCTATGTACCTCCTGATCATTTGTGTTTATAGCCTGTATAGAATACCATCAAAAAGCAAAAGACAGACGCCCACGCCCAAAACCTATGTTGTTTCACAACCACATCACTTCCTTTTCTATAAGACTCTGCTGATTTTTTCATAGTAACAATTTCCATTTAAGATAGTCAAGTCTAACAGTCCTTATTGATAAATTTTGTCATTTTCTTTGTCTATTTATATACAATTTCTCTGCTAAGCACTCCAATGCGCTCCAATTCCTTTACCAAACGGTAAACGGTTGCCATCCCAATGCTGTGATCGAGTTTTGCCGCCTGAGCATAGATTTCCTTGCAGCTGGAACACCTGTTTTCCAGGATAATATCTAAAATCAACTTCCGCTGCTTCGTGATTCTGCAGCCATTTTCTTTCAGTTTTATAATAATGCTTTCTTTTTCGCTGTTCATCCCCGTTTTCTCCCATATGAAATATCACGGTCTAGCTTTGAATAGACTCAACTGAAAACCCTTCTTTTTCCACTGCACTGATTAGGATATCTTCCCCTACCTCACGGTCAAGGAATATTTCCGCACAACTTTTATTAAGATCTACTCTGGCAGAGACTCCATCAATCCGGTTCAGGCTGTCTGTCACGCTTTGTACACAATGCGCACAATGCATTCCTGAGATAATGATAGTTTTTTTCGCAATTACAGCCCCCGTCAGTTTCTTCTTTTTCTTTTTATGTCTGCTGGAGCAGTTCCCTCCTGCCGGGCAACCGACACATTTTACTCCGCTTCTTTTTGCCCTGACCAGATACGCAGCTGCACCTCCAATCAGAACAGCTAGAACAAGAACCGCAATAATATTTTCCATAGATCACACCACATCCTTTCCCTAATGAAAACGGCGGACAAAGCATCTCTCCTCTGTCCACCGTATGTTTATCACTTTTGACTCCTATGATCTTACAGAATGTAAGCTGTATTCCGAAGCAAATTCTTTATCCGACTTGCGGATTCTCCAGAGAATAATCAAAGCAAATACAATAACTGCAATGAGACCTGGAACAAATGCGGTGCCAAGAGATCCTGTTGTGATCAATGTACCAATCTGATATATACCGAAAGCTACGGTATACCCTGTTGCAAGCTGGAGACAGATTCCTCCAAGCAGCCATTTTCCACTCTTCATTTCTGAATTCATCGCTCCAAGAGCTGCAAAACATGGTGGTGTGTAAAGGTTAAACATCAAATAAGCAAGAGCTGCTACCTTTGTCAGTCCCATAACAGTTGCTACTTCATTTCCACTTCCAACCAACGCCAGCTCATCTGTATCTATTAAGTTTGTGATACCATAAACTACGGCAAGCGTACCAACTACGTTTTCTTTTGCGATAAAACCTGTTACTGCCGCTGCTGCAAGCTGCCACACTCCAAATCCAAGCGGTATGAACAAAATTGCAAACGGATGGGCAATGGATGCCAGAATAGATGTTCCTTCCGCACCTTCTTCCACAAGCCGGAACTGCCAGTTAAAACTCTGCATGATCTGTACAATCGTATTACATACCAGAATAATCGTTCCTGCTTTTACGATATATGCTTTTCCACGTTCCAGCATAGAGCCGCATGCTCTTTTCAAACTTGGAAGTTTGTATTCCGGGAGTTCAATGATAAAAAAAGATTTTCTGTATTTTTGTCCTGTAATCTTTTTCACAAGTAAAGCTCCAAGCAAAACTAAGAGAATACCCACCAGATACATGGTTGCTGAAACCCACCATGCGTCCGCAAAGAATGCACCTGCAAACAGAGCAATCACTGGGATTTTTGCCCCACATGGCATAAATGGTGTAAGCATCGCTGTGGTACGGCGCTCTCTTTCATTACGAATCGTACGGCAAGACATAACACCCGGAATCGCACATCCGGTACCGATGACCATCGGAATAACGGATTTTCCCGAAAGCCCTACTCTCTTGAAGATCGGATCCAGAACTACTGTAGCTCTCGCCATGTATCCGCAGTCTTCCAGCAGTGCGATCAGGAAATACATGACCATAACAAGCGGAAGGAAACCGACAACTGCGCCAACGCCACCGATGATACCATCTACAAGGAGTGCATACAGAAGCGGGTTTGCATTTTCCATCAGTCCGCCGACCCATCCCTGAAAAGTCTCGATCCATGCCACTAGCCAATCCGCGATCCATGTACCAAGTGTTGTCTGAGATATGTAGAATACAAGAAAGATAACTGCTGCGAAAATCGGTATCCCGATAATCTTATGTGTGATGATACTGTCAATCTTATCCTGCACGTTTTTATCCTTTGTAAAAACTTTTCTCTTTTCTACCTGCTTTACGATTCCATTTACAAACTCAAAACGCTTTCTGTCAGCCGCTTCTACTGCTGTTTTATCTTTAAAATCAATATCCGCCTGCACATAAGGTGCTTTCTGACCTTTTCCTCTTAATGCAGCCGCAGCATTTACAGTCTCTTTGAGTCCTTCATGTCCGGAAGAAGTGGAAATCGTCTTGATCACCGGACAGCCCAGCTTTTCAGACAGAATCTTCTCGTCAATTTTTGTCTGTTTCTTATTAACGATATCACTCTTATTTAGTGCGACAACTACTGGAATCCCAAGTTCCAGAAGCTGTGTGGTAAAAAACAGGCTTCTGCTCAGATTCGTAGCATCTACGATATTGATGATCACATCCGGATTCTCATTCTTGACGTATCCGCTGGTAATGCTTTCTTCCGATGTAAAAGGAGACATAGAATAAGCGCCCGGCAAATCTACCGCAACCAACTCCTCCGTTCCGTCATAATAACCTTTCCTGATCGGACTTTCTTTTCTTTCGACCGTAACACCTGCCCAGTTCCCGACATGTTCATTCCTGCCGGTAAGTGCATTGTACATGGTCGTCTTTCCACTGTTTGGATTCCCTGCAAAAGCAATCCTCATAATTCTCCTCCTTTTGATGCCTTTGTTATACACATCTTATTTTCATTAGTGTATACTAACTGCTGTGTAAAAAAAATAGTGAAAACCACCATTTTTATTATATTGAAATGGCTTTCGCCAGATCAGTATCAATATTATAACGCCCATCCTTAATGGAGACTACACAGCCACCCTTCAGATGAGAAACCACTGTAATTGGTTCACCACTGTAACAGCCAAGAGAAAACAGAAAAGATGTCAGTTCTTCATCATCTGTCAAAATTTCCTTAATGATATATTCTTCCCCTTCTTTGGCTTTTATTAAATTCATATCCACTCGCTCCTTATGGCAATTTTTACAATTATGCTTAAATATTTTTCTCATTTGATATTGTTAGTATATTCTAATTCCTGTAAGTTGTCAATAATTATTTATAGTATTTTATTGCTATTTTATTTTATAAATATATCTGGCTGAATACCACGAATTATGATACAATAACTATACAATTTTTATAAAAGATTCTGAATGATATAAGAGGTGACAATCTATGTATATAAATCCGTCTGGTGAAAACTATCTGGAAACTATTTTAATATTGAGCAAAAAACGTCCTGTTGTTCGTTCTGTGGACATCGCTACAGAATTAGATTTTAAAAAGCCCAGCGTAAGTGTAGCTATGAAGAAGCTGCGCACAAGCGGACATATCACAGTATCTCCGGAAGGATATATCAATTTAACTGAGTCCGGAAAAGAAATAGCTACACAGATTTATGAACGCCATGTTCTTCTTTCTTCCTGGCTGGAACATCTGGGGGTTGATCCAGATATTGCCTCACAGGATGCATGCAAGATAGAACATGTCATCAGTTCTGAAAGCTTTGAAGCAATCAAAAAGCATATCGAATAAATTTTTCCTACTGCAGGCTAATTAGCATTTTAAAACCGGGAATTTTAGACTTT
>ENA-OPSO01000179-OPSO01000179.1-human-gut-metagenome-genome-assembly--contig:-NODE-179-length-30641-cov-9.412411_pt1 | contig 30641 bp, 25 predicted proteins | sample MGYA00241455_ERZ501902 | MGnify/ENA primary metagenome ERZ501902 (study PRJEB25962, sample SAMEA2042405) | human gut metagenome | biome: human gut; feature: human-associated habitat; material: faeces...
AAAACAGAACCAGCTGTTTTCCGGATAAACCGTCTTTTTCCCGGGATCTCTGTCCCTGATACTGTAGATTTTCTGAATTTTATTCTAGCATACTTTATATCTTCTGTCCACCGGATGAAAGCCGTTGCCGGCTATCTGTAAAAACAAAACCTTTGATTTTACTTCTATAAAAATCAATGGACGATATTTCCTACAAGACCATAGGAAACCACATACATGATCACAGTTGCCATAATAATTCCGCCTAAAATAGCCAGAGAAGATTTCTTGATATCAACTTCCAGAAGAGAAGCGATCAGAGCCCCTGTCCATGCCCCTGTTCCCGGAAGGGGAATTCCCACAAACAGCATCAGACCCCAGAACTCATACTTTTTAATCTGATCACTTTTTCCCATAGCTCTGTTTTCAAGCTTTTCAATCAGACCATGAAAAAGCTTTGTCTTTTTCATAAGTTTAAAAATCTGTCTGATAAACAGAAGAATAAACGGAATCGGTATAATGTTTCCTATAATACATATGGGAATGGCTGTGGCTGCCGGAATCTTCAAAAGTGAAGCTGCCAGAAGTCCGCCTCTCAGTTCCAGGATCGGAACCATTGAAATAATGAAAATAACCATCTCTGCCGAAATAAACTGGGACAGGTTATCTGTAAACCACTGTACTAATACTTCCATATTGCCTCCTGCTGATTAATATTTTTGTTCATTCAGATAATTTCTGAGAAATTCTATAAGAACTTCCATTTCCTTTTGCGTTCCTATTGTAATACGCAGATGATTGCCTGTTCTTTTTCCCGGAAAATACCGGACATAAATATGATGGTTTCGAAGGGCCTGGAATAATTCCTCTGCCGGACAGCTTTCATGAGCAGCAAAAATAAAATTTGCCATAGAATCCTCAAAAGAAAAGCCCAGCTTTTTCAGTTCTTTTTTTGTCCATTCTCTTGTCTCAATAATTTTACAACAGGTTCTGTCAAAATATTCTCTGTCCTTTACTGCCGCCACCCCTGCTGCCAGAGCTGTTCTGTCCATTGTATAAGAATTAAAGGAGTATTTTACATCATTGAGGTAAGCAATAAGCTTCGAATCACCAACGGCAAAACCAATCCGCATCCCCGCCATAGATCTTGACTTTGAAAAAGTCTGCACAACCAGAAGATTATCATACTTATCCACAAGAGAAACCGCTGACTGTGCGCCAAAATCCACATACGCCTCATCTATGATCACAACAGCGTCTCTGTTATGCACCACAATCTCTTCCACCTCTGCAAGAGGCATGGCTACCCCTGTAGGAGCATTGGGATTGGGAAAAATAATTCCTCCGTTTTCTCTGAAATAATCTTCTTTTCTGATATGGAAATGCTCATCCAGAACCGGACGTTCATAGGGAATCCGAAAAAGCTCCGCCCAGACATCATAAAAAGAATATGTAATATCCGGAAACAGAATCGGCTTTTTACTGTTAAAAAATGTTAGAAAGCTCATAGCAAGCACATCGTCAGAACCCACTCCCACAAATACCTGCTGTTTTTTTACTCCACAGGCCTGCGCAATAGCTGCAACCAGCTCATCTGCTGCCGGGTCCGGATACAGTCTCAGAGACTCCGGTTCCATCCCACAGAGAGCTTTTTGCACTCCCGGCGCCGGCGGATATGGATTTTCGTTTGTATTCAGTTTGATCATGTCCTGACAGTCAGGCTGCTCTCCCGGTGTATAGGGAACCACCCTGCGGACATTCGCTTCCCAGGTCTGCATATTTTTTGCCACTCCTTTTCTTTATTCCGCATTACATATTTGCTATTGTACCGATTCTTTTCCCATTTGTCAAAGCTTTCATGAGGGAAAGTCTGCTCTGTATACGAAAATGAACATCCCTCATACATCCAGATATTCCTGAGATACTTTAGCTCTAAATTCAGGTGAATGTTTTGATTTTGACATGAAAAATACCTCCAAAGCAGCAGATTTGTATATTTAATCTGTCTGCTTTGAAGGTATCCTGTTAAAGAATCAAAGGCGGTGCCACTTTCTACTGCCCCTTAGATTCTTGCCACACCTGTTTTTCTTGCTGCCTCTGCAACTGCCTTTGCAACTGCAGGTCCCACTCTCTTATCAAAAGCTTTCGGGATAATATAATCCGGTGAAAGTTCTTCATCAGAAATGAGGGCTGCCAGCGCCTCGGAGGCTGCAATCTTCATCTCATCATTGATATCTTTTGCTCTTACGTCAAAAGCGCCGCGGAAAACGCCCGGGAAAGCAAGAACGTTGTTGATCTGGTTCGGGAAGTCACTTCTTCCTGTAGATACAACTTTTGCGCCTCCTGCCTTGGCATCCTCCGGAAAGATCTCCGGCGTAGGATTTGCGCAGGCAAAAATAATTGCATCCTCTGCCATTGTTTTTACCATTTCTGTTGTCACAGCACCCGGAGCTGAAACACCGATGAACACATCTGCTCCCACAAGCATATCCGCGAGAGAACCTGATTTTTTGTCCAGGTTTGTCACCTTGCTCATTTCTTCCTTAACTGCATTCATTCCCTCTGTACGACCTTCATAAATAGCTCCTTTTCTATCACACAGGGTAATATTTTTGAATCCGGCTTTCAGAAGCAGTCTTGCAATGGAAATCGCCGCAGCACCTGCGCCGTTCATAACCACACGAACATCTTCTTTTTTCTTTCCAACTACCTTCAGAGCGTTTGTAAGTCCAGCCAACGTAATGATGGCTGTTCCGTGCTGGTCATCGTGGAAAATCGGGATATCACATTTTTCTTTGAGTTTCTTTTCAATTTCAAAGCATCTTGGAGCAGAAATATCCTCCAGATTTACGCCGCCAAAAGAACCGGAAATCAGATAAATAGTATTCACAATCTCATCTACATCATGGCTTTTAATACACAGAGGAAAAGCATCCACGTCGCCAAATGCTTTAAACAGGACACATTTTCCTTCCATAACCGGCATTCCTGCCTCCGGTCCTATATCGCCCAGACCAAGGACTGCAGAACCATCGGTAACAACAAGACACATATTCCATCTTCTTGTAAGATCATAGGATTTGTCCACATCCTTCTGGATCTCCAGACAAGGCTGTGCCACACCCGGTGTATAAGCCAGAGACAGGTCATCCTTTGTCTCTACCGGAACCGTTGTCACAACCTCGATCTTGCCTTTCCATTCTCCGTGTAATCTCAGTGATTCTTTTGCGTAATCCATTTCTATATCCTCCTTAAGGGATTGTTTTTTAATAATTTCCTGTAAAAAAGCTGCTGTCTTCCGGAAGCTTATAATCCTTAAAATATCTGCTGAAATCAAGCTTCAGATATCCGCACAGATTTGCAAGTTCCACCATGGTATTGTCATTCACCGGAATTCCGTTTTCTCTTCGTTCCTTTTCTGCAAAAACTTCTTTTTCGCCATGGGTGTAAATGCGGTCCTTTCCCTCAGCCTTCGGACTTTCTCTCAGAGCTTCCAGATAATCTGACAAATGTTTCCGAATTGCTTCCGGATCTCCGAATGCCGTCGGATTAATTGCCATAAATCCATGGCAGATTCCTGTTTTATCCGGGAAAGTACAGCAACGGTCTGAAGTTACTCCCATGGAAAGAATAGAACTGAACAGTTCACAGAGCATTCCATAACCATATCCCTTATGGCTTCCTGTCACTTCTTCGTTTCCTCCAAGAGGCATAATTCCTCCACCCTTTTTTGCCACAATATTTGCAAGAACATCCGGAGCATCCGTGCTTGCATGACCGTCTTTATCAAGAGCCCAGCCCTGCGGAAGCGGTTTTTCCATTTTATTGTACATTTCCAGTTTTCCTCTGGTAACTACTGTAGTTGAGCAGTCAAAGAAAAACGGATATGGATCCGCCGGCATTGCCACTGCAATCGGATTGGAACCAAGCATTGCCTTTTTGCCAAAAGTCGGAACCATAATGGCTTCAGAGTTTGTACACGCCATACCGATCAGCCCCTGATCGCAAGCCATTTTTGCATAATAGCCCGCAATTCCAAAATGATTTGACTCACGGACACTGACAATACCAATCCCTGTCTTTTTCGCTTTCTCAATTGCCTTTTTCATTGCAAAAACACTGATCAGCTGTCCCATTCCATTGTGACCGTCAACCACAGCAGAAATCGGAGTTTCAAATACGATCTCAGGTTTTGCATCCGGATGGATAGTGCCTTTTTCAATGCCCTTATGGTAACGGACCATTCGCTGCATTCCATGACTTTCAATGCCATAAAGATCCGCTGTTAGCAGAACATCCCTGATTTCTTCGCTTTCTTCTCTGTTAAATCCAAATGCCTGAAATACATCCATGCAAAACTGACTTAATGTGTCATATGACCATTTTACATATCCCATAAAGGTCCCTCCATATTCCGGTAATGCCAAACCAGCTATTGGCTATACCAATTTATGTTTTAATTATAGCATTGGTCATACCAGAGTACAAGAGAAAATCTTTTAAATTTTATACAGATACATGCAAAACCATTACAGTTCTCAAAAACAAAAAAGCCTGCCTCACCCCTTTTGTCTTTCCTTTTCTTCCAGCATTTCTGCCATAAATTCCTCAACAGTCACCATATGTTCTGACATGCAATGCTCAGCCTCAGCAGCATCCCCGTTAATGATTGCTTCCACCAGTCGGTGATGCTGATCGTCCACAACAGCGGCAGACTTATTTTTATGCATAATATAACCTCTTGTTCCTGAAATAATACTTTCTGTCAGTTTGTCTGCAGCAGCCAGAACACTGTAGATCATAGGATTATCTGCAATTTTGGCAATCTTCTGATGAAGCTCTTTATCAAGTTCACCCCGCATTTTTTCGTCTTCAGCAGCATCCAGTCTGGCAATCAGCATCCATAATTCTGCAGCATCCAGAGGTGTGCATTTCTGTGCAGCCAGTATTGCATTTTCCCGTTCAAGAGCAGCGCGAAGCTGCTGATTCTGACGCACATAACTGTTATTAAGCTGAAAAAGGATAGACAGAGGACCGATCAGCCAGGTATCCAGATCCTCCGTGATATAATTTCCGCCCCCGGGCACTGCCTTCAGAATTCCCAGAAGCTCCAGAGCCCTCAGAACCTCTCTCACAGCTGCCCTGGAAACGCCCATCGTCTCTGCCATAGTTCTTTCCGCCGGAAGCCCGTCTCCTGCCTTTAGCCTTCCGGTCTGGATATTTTCTATGATCTGCTTCAATATTCCATCGAACGCCCGTTCTTCCCCGATTTTCCTAAACATACTTCTCCTTAATTCTTTTTCATTTAATTTTAATATATACTTTTACAGCTCTTTATCAGAAACTTTTGTACGTTATCAGTATATCATTCTGCCTGATAAAAAGGCAAGTATTTAAACACATTCATTGACTTTTCCCCAACACCTCCGTATACTTTTTTTATACTGAAATCAGGAGGTTTTTACCATGAAATACGACTTCACTTCCATTACAGACAGACACGGAAAAGATTCCATTGCTGTAGACGCACTTACAGGTTCCGGCTTCTCGCCTACTCCGCCAAAAGAGGGCTTTGACGTTATTCCCATGTGGGTTGCAGACATGAATTTCCCTACTGTTCCCACTGTGCCGGAAGCGATCATAAAACGGACTCAGCATCCATTTTACGGATATTTTTCACCCTCAGACGAATATTTTGACAAAATCATCTGCTGGCACGAAACACGCAACCATGTTACCGGTCTTACAAAAGACTGCATTGGCTATGAAAACAGCGTTCTTGGCGGTGTGATCTCCACACTTACCGCTTTTGCATCACCAGGGGATAAAATCCTTCTTCACAGTCCCACCTATATCGGCTTTACCAACAGCCTCAGAAACAACGGTTTTGATATTGTTCTCAGTCCTTTAATCCAGGATGAAAACGGTATCTGGCGCATGGACTATGAAGATATGGACAGAAAACTCAGGGAAAATAATATCCACGCTGTGATCTTATGCAGTCCCCACAATCCCTGCGGCCGCGTATGGGAACAGCAGGAGCTGGAAAAAGCAATGGAAATTTACCGCACCCATGACTGCATTGTAATTTCTGATGAAATCTGGTCAGATATCCTTCTGGACGGACATAAGCATATTCCCACTCAATCTGTCAGTGAAGATGCCAGAAACCGCACTGTGGCACTGTATGCCCCAAGTAAAACCTTTAACCTTGCAGGACTGGTGGGAAGCTACCACATTATTTATAACAGATATCTTCGGGACCGCGTTCAGTCAAAAGGAAGCAAGCCCCATTATAATGAAATGAACCTTCTCTCCATGCATGCTCTTCTGGGAGCCTACGAGCCGGAAGGCTGCGAATGGGTAGACGAACTGTGTCAGGTTCTGTCAGAAAACATCAGCTTTGCCTGCTGCTTTATCCGGGAACATTGTCCGGAAATAGAAGTAACAAAACCGGAGGGAACTTATATGCTGTTTCTGGACTGCAGCCAGTGGTGCCATTCCCACCAGAAGACTCTTGACCAGCTTCTGAAAGCCGGCTGGGATGTCGGTGTTGCCTGGCAGGATGGGCGTCCTTTCCATGGTTCCTGTCATATCCGTATGAATCTCGCTCTGCCTCTTTCCCGGGTACGGGAAGCATTTGAACGCCTTGACAAATATGTATTCTAAAAGAGGAAACTGATATGAAAAACTCTGACAATCTGTGGTCTCAGGTCCGGCTTTCTGAAGCCGAAAAGAAAAAGCGTAATCCCACTTATGGGAATGCCCGCAAAGCCTTTACAAAAAATCTGCTTTTTTTCTTTCCTGTATGGATCATCCTTCTGATTGTATTTGTTTCTGTAATCACAAATATAGAAAATCGCATTCTAGCAGGCATTATCGGGCTTTTTATTGCGGCTTCTCCCATTATGGGGGTTGGAATTGCCTGCAACCGCGCACTCCGCCTGTGGATATGTCCCCACTGCGGTCAGGAGCTTCCTGTGCAGCATATTCAATATGTCTCTCTTCCTCAGTACGCATCCCAGTGTCCTGAATGCGGATATATTCTGGAAGAAAAAAATTCTTCCCATGCACCATTTACGCAGGATTCCTGTGAGCAAAATCACAGAATTGATAAAAGAAGAAAACTTCCATCCATGGTTTTCGGTATTCTTCTGATTATTTGCTCTGCGCTTATGCTGATAACATGCTTTGTTTCTATTGGAAAAGATCCTGGATATGCAATCGCCCTGGCACTCTTCACTACTGCCATGACTCTGTCTTCAGGAATTTTTCTTTTAACCTGCCGCCCCCTGGAAACACATACAGAAGAAGAACCCTTCATATATGTACGTACATCTGTATTCAGACTGATCGCAGGAAGTCTTCTTCTGATTTTGGGCTGGCTGATCCTTTTTGTCTCCACAGCCCTTGCTGCTGTAGAACCTGTGAATATATCCTGCTTTTTTATGTTACTTACAGGACTGGGATTTTTTCTGTGGGGAATATGGTGTCTTCTGGCTTACCAGAATAAAAAGATTCTTCTTTTCCGCAGTGGTATACTGATCTGCGTCATGCCATACGGCAGCCCCAGAGAATTTCATACGAGAACATTTGCTTCAGTAAAGTACAGCGCGCCGAATCACATTCAGGTTCAGGATGCCGCAGGAAACTGCCTGTTTTCTTTCCGGCAGTCTCTGCCCGGTGGTTTACAGCTTGCAGACTGGCTGTCAGAACACTGTGAAACAGTTTCTGTTACCAAAGCGGCTCAAAATCTAAGACTGCCCCAGCCAGCCAAAACATCCAAAGAGCCACTGAAATGGAAAGAACAGTATCGTACACCGATGCACAATCACCTCAAAGCAATAAAAGCAGGATTGATCATTGTTTCTCTTCTTGCGCTTGCAGGAACCATACTTCCGTTCCTTTTTATGAAAAAATCCAGTTTAACCTGCGCCGCATTGACCATGACTCTGGCTCTGCTCCTTCCGGTGATCTACTACCTTATTTTTCCCAGTGTCCTCTCGTTGGACGGTAAGCCTGGTCATGCCACTGCTGAATGGAAATCCATGCACATTACCATGCCGGTTATTCCTCTGGGAATTCTGTTCCTTTTTGTCGTTCAGGTTATCCGCGTTTTTGATAAAATAAGGCTGACTGTTGCTGATTCCAACCGTTATCTTATCTGCTGGATCACCATTGCAGCCGTTCTTATCGTTATTACCGTAATGCGAACGCCAAAACGCCTGCGTGGAGAGGGATTGTTTATATGGGGACTTTTCCTGTGCCTTCTGGCCTATTCACTTTCTTACAGCCTGAATGTTGCCACCTGTTCAGAGGCCATGCATACCACTGCTGTAATCACTGACAGTTCTGTAGAAAACCGCGCCAAAGACGATCCTGACTATTATCTGACCGTCAAACTATATGATAATACAGAAGTAGATATTTGCGTAACAGAAGATCTTTATATGATGTATCGGACAGGACAGCCAGTTTCTCTCTGCCAGAGGACAAGTTCTTTTGGAATACGCATGGTCAGCCTTCATGCGCCACTGAATAAAGAGACATTTTCTTTTGATAACAGGAAATAAAAAACCTGCAGGTTATCATAATTCTTTCACAGGCATATAATTTTTAATACTGCAAAAAAGGAACCGGGAATGTCCCCATCTGACGGCATTCCCGGTTCCCTGTCTTCGTTTATTTGTGCAGAATATTTTTTCTACTTCGCCTCTTCTGCTTCAATCTTCTCAATGATCCTTCTGATATTTTCTTCATCCTCTTCTAGCTCCTCCGCTATGACAGAAACCGGCTTATTTTTCTGAAGTTTCTTTTTAACCTTTTCTTTTAGCATGTTTTCTTTTCCGGCTGCTATTCCTTTTTCAATCCCGGCTTTTTCACCGTCATCAAATATCATCTGACCCAGTCTTGTCATAGATATCGCCTCCTTGATCTCTTCTAATTCTTTTCCTTTCAAAAACTTATCTGCCAGGGCATACAGCATGGCCATTGTTTTTTCTGAAGTTATACTTTTTTCCTGTTTTGCCAGACAGATAGCCTCTCTGATAGTTTCCTTCCGGCTCAGGTTTCCTGACATCAACGGTGTCAGAGACAATTCTGCAAAATCTTCTTCTGTTAATTTTTCTCCGGTTTTTATTTTTTCTTTCAGCCGTAGGAATACCTTGTCTGAGTCCTGAGCCGTCAAATAAATCGGACGGACACGGTAAGTGTAAGCACCACAGTCCAATTCCGATTTGGTATTCTGGATACCTCCGGAATAAATCACATATGTAATTACTTTCTTCCCTGTCTTGTTGGAATAAACAGCCTCGTAAGCATGGAATCTGCGCAAATCCGGTTCTCCCTTATCAGTTGTCTGAAATTCAATATGTATATAGAAATCTTCCGTTGTCAGAAAAGTAAGATCCATATACAGGGAATGGATTGTCAGTTCCACAAGCTCTGTAACCCCCGGCTCTACAAAATGATAGTCAATCCCAAGCGTTTTAAGAATTGTATCCCGAAAATAATCGAAGCCCATGTTCATGATCGCATCTTCATGTTTTATACTGGCCATAAGATTTTTCCTTTCTTCTTTTCGTATTGCTATCTTATGTACCTGAAAAATGTCTTCGTCTGTATTTTCCTGACTCTGCAGTTTCTCCTTTGTATATGCTCCTGTCAAAAAACAGTTCTTTTATCCTTTGTAATAGATGATGGATTGTCCTCCTTTATTAATATTTTACCAGATAGTGTTTCATAGTGATACCATTTTCACTCATATGATCAGACTTTTTTTCGACAAAGTTTTCAGAAAATAAAACAGGTCTTTTCCCAATATTCACGCATACTGAGAAAAAACCTGTCTGTCATTCTGAAACGTATATCAATTTACTCCACCGCTGCTTTCTTTACCTGAGCAAGGGCTCTGGCAACCGCAGGAATGGAAATAATGATCACAGTGATCACTCCCTCTGCCAGCAGAAAACTGTAATTATAAACAATCGGATACACAGCTTTCAGAGACTGGGGGAAGTTTTCCGGCATATAACTCATCCAGTAAAGATAACCTCCCAGAGCGTGAAAAGCGCCTCGCGCTATCACTGCCGCAATATAGCCTTTCACAAGGCCATGGCTGCTTTTTGCAAAAAAACCAGCGACTCCCAATGCTGCAAAAGCAAGGATATAATCGCAGCATACCTGGAAAAAGGAAAGGACATAGGGCTCCTGGAGGAACTGCAGAATTCCATAGGCCAGACCTACCATTACACCGGTTTTAGGGCCGTACCAGTTGGCAGTAAGCACGATAAAGAGCATACTGCACAGTGTGACACTTCCTCCCCAGGGCAGGTGAAAAATTTTCAGGTAAGACGTAATAAAGGCAAGCGCCACCGCCATGGCGCAGAATACAAGCTGTTTAGCAGACATTTTCTTCTTTTCAGAGCTTTTTCCTGCAAAAAAGATCGCAAGACCGAACAGCGCCACTCCCACTGCAATGCACACAGCATACCCGGCTGTTGTAAGCCCGCCGTCTGCATTTACCATAAATTGAAACATAAAAAAACCTCCTTCATCTTCGATTGAAGACAAAGGAGATTTACATCTCGCATTCAGCGCATACCTACGTTGGCATTACCCAAATCAGGTTACGGGTCGAAGTTTACAACTTCCTCTCAGCCTGTGACACAAGCTCCCCTGTCGACAATCCATATGTAATAATTTCAGAAACCGCCATTGTCCTTTAACATCCGGTCAGGCTTCTGTAACGAATCCTATTATATACCTGCCGCTTATAAAAAGCAATGTATTTTCCTCTGTCTCAGATTTTTTTCAGCTTGGCAAAGCCTGCAAACATCTTTTTTGTTCCTGCCCTGTCAAAGTCTACGGTCACTTCGTAATCTCTTCCGCCCTCTACAATGTCTTTTACGATTCCCACTCCGAATTTTACATGGCGCACAGTATCGCCTACCCCGTAGTCAAGGCTGTCCGCTTTTTTTACCTGAAAGCTTTTTGGCTGGAAGGCCTTTGCCTGAAAAGCCATTTTCATCTGCATATAGCTGCTTTTTGCAGAAGTAGTTTCCGGCATCTTTGGCTTGTGCTCCTGAATGGTATGTCCCAGTTCCACCAGCTCCCGGGGAATCTCTCTTACAAATCTGGAAACACGATTGTACTGGGTTTCACCGCGTACCATTCGCTGCTGAGCGCTTGTAAGGGTCAGCTCCTTCATTGCTCTTGTGATCCCCACATAGCAAAGCCTTCTTTCCTCCTCCATATCCGACAGATCTGCAGAAAAAATACACATACTGCTTGGGAACATTCCGTCTTCCATCCCTGCCAGATATACGTAAGGAAATTCAAGGCCCTTGGCGCTGTGCAGAGTCATAAGAAGAACATAATCCTGATCAGGATCCACAGAGTCAATGTCAGCAACCAGGGCAATTTCCTCCAGAAATCCGGAAAGGGTTGCCTCTCGTCCTTCTGCCGCCATGGCTTCCTGATAGGAGACTGTTTTTGAGATCAGTTCGTCAATATTTTCAATCCTTGCTCTGGACTCTTCTGTATCCTCTTCCTTTAACTCATCCACATATCCGGTAAGATCAATAATCTCCTCCAGAAGTTCTTCCACTGTATATGCAGCCGCCTTGCTTTTCAATGACTGAATAAAAGTCACAAAACCGTCAATTTTTGACTGGGCTCTTCCAAGAGACGGAATTTCCTCAGATACCCGCAGGGCATCATAAAAGCTGATCTGCATATGGTCTGCATACTCCTGAACCCGTCCCACAGTGGTTGCTCCGATTCCCCGTTTCGGCACGTTAAGAATCCTTCGCACAGCCAGATCATCGGAAGCATTGTCAATTGTTTTCATGTAAGAAAGAAGATCTTTAATCTCCTTTCGGGCATAAAAGTTCACCCCGCCAACGATCTTGTACGGAATGTTTGCAAGAAGACATTTTTCCTCAAAAAGTCTGGACTGGGCGTTTGTCCGGTAAAGGATCGCACAGTCACGATAGCTGCATCTGCCTTCCCTGTGCCTGGAAGCAATATCTCCCACCACATACTCAGCTTCCTCAAAACCGTTCATAAACTGGCGAAAATGGATTTTTTCTCCCTCGGGATTCTCTGTCCACAGAGTTTTGGGCTTTCGCTCCGTATTATTTGCGATCACTTCATTTGCCGCATTCAGGATATTCTGGGTTGAACGGTAATTCTGTTCCAGACGAATGACTTTTGCCTCCGGGAAAACCCGTTCAAATCCAAGAATGTTTCCGATATTTGCACCGCGGAATTTGTAAATAGACTGATCGTCATCACCTACCACACAGAGATTTTCATATCTGGATGCAAGAAGACTTACAAATTTAAACTGGGCTGTATTGGTATCCTGATACTCATCCACCATAATATAACGGAACCGTTCCTGATAAGATTCCAGAACCTCTCCGCAGTTCTGAAACAGTTCTACTGTTTTTACGATCAGATCGTCAAAATCAAAGGCATTGTTTCTTCTTAATGAAATCTGGTATTCCCGATAGATCTCAGCAACCTTTTTTTCATTAAAATCAGCTGCGTTCATCAGCATTTCATCCGGTGTAACAAGCTCGTCTTTTGCATGAGAGATCTGAGCAAGAAGAGAGCGTTCTTTATATTTCTTGGTATCCACGTTCAGTCTTCTGCACACGTCTTTTATGAGAGTTTTCTGATCGTCTGTATCATAAATGGTAAAATTATTGTCATATCCGATGCGGTCTGCATGTCTTCGGAGAATTCTCACACAGGTGGAATGAAAAGTAGACACCCAGACACTTCCCCCGTCCAGACCTACGATCTTATCCACACGCTCTCTCATTTCCTGAGCAGCCTTATTTGTAAAGGTAATAGCAAGGATATTCCAGGGGTTTACTCCTTTTTCCGCGATTAGATAGGCGATTCTGTGAGTCAGCACTCTTGTCTTTCCTGAACCTGCTCCCGCCAGGATCAGAAGAGGACCTTCGGTATGATAAACAGCCTCCTGCTGCATATTGTTTAATGATTCATATATACTCATATTTTCTCCTATATTCTGCCAGTTCATCATTTTTCTCTGCATGTCCCGGGATTTGGGCATATACATGCCAGGGCACCCTGCAGGACAGTGACCTGTAATCAGTAGCTTTTACTTCCAGAGCATTCCTGCCCTGATTTCCTGTATCATGCCCTTCATTGTATCATAGATCTGCGTCTTTATGAATAATAAATATTTAATCTCTGTTTTTACGGTTTTTGAGTACAATAAAGATTACAGTTCACAGCCGGCTTTCAGCAGAGTGAACCGCAGCCGATAAAAATAAAGAAGGAGAAAACACATGCAGAAAACTTATGGATACATTCGTGTCAGCACGAAGGATCAGAACGAAGACAGGCAGCTTCTTGTAATGAGAGAACTGCATATCCAGTCTCAAAACATCTATACCGACAAACAGTCCGGAAAAGATTTCAATCGTCCTCAGTACAAAAAACTTCTGAGAAAATTAAAAAAAGACGATCTGCTTTTTATTAAGAGCATTGACCGTCTTGGCCGTAACTACACAGATATTCTGGAACAGTGGCGAATTCTCACCAGAGAAAAAGGAATTGATATTGTTGTTCTTGATATGCCTCTTCTGGATACCCGCCGGGGAAAAGATCTGATGGGAACCTTTCTCAGCGACATTGTTCTTCAGGTTCTGTCTTTTGTAGCGGAAAATGAACGCTGCTGTATTCGCCAGAGACAGGCTGAAGGTATTGCTGCCGCCAAAGCCCGGGGCGTCCGGTTCGGACGGCCTCCCAAACCTCTTCCTGACAATTTTTATCCCCTGTACCGGCAATGGAGAAAAGGCCTCATCACCGGAACCGCTGCTGCAAAGCTCTGCAATATGCCGCTTTCTTCTTTCCGTTACCGTGCCGAAAATATAAAGCATACCGGTAATACACCTGTTTAAGATAAATAAAATACCATCTATTTCCGTTTTTACAGAAAGGTGTACCTTTTTGTAAATAGGAATTTAAAAATATAGTTAATTTAATGCAACATAAAAATTATAAAATATCTACTTATTATTTTTCTTGTTGTATAGTTATATAATTCTGAATTTTCATTCTATATTTTGTATCTATGATTTTAAGCAGATATTTTTTGCAAGTTTTTTCTTAAATCTTTAAAATCCCGATAAAATTATTGGACTAAAGATAAAAACAGAAAAAATCAAGCTCTGAATTTTGTATCCCGGTACTATAACCGGAATTCGCAGCCGATTTCTTACAAATCAGCTTGCCAGAAGGTACACCTTGTTGTAAAATTTGGTTAATGAAATATTTTTATAAAAAGGTACACTTTATTGTAAACTTTATGCTCAGAGAGGAAAACTTTATGGATTTTACTGAAATAGCATATAACATCTGGTATACGTATTTTTTCGGTGACAAAGCCGGACATTACAGTCAGCCTTATCTTTTTGATCCTGACTGTGTGATCATAGGTACGGGAAAACATGAATTTTATCGGAATCTAAACGAATTTTCTGAAACACTGGACGCTGAAATTGCAGAACGTAAAGATATCCATTTCCAGTTTAAAGATTTCTGGTGCGAACAGAAACAAATCTCCTCTGACGTATATCTGGTATACGGCGGACTTTTTATCTGGTGGGAAAGCAATGACAAAAGTATTCTGATTAATATGGACAGTCGTTTTACCATGTTATTCAAAAATACAGACAGCGGCTGGAAAGTAGTCCACGTTCATCAGTCCCTGCCTAACCCTGAACAAAAGGACGGAGAATACTACCCCAAAAGTCTTTCTCAAAAATATCAGGAAGAAAAAGAAAAGGTAACTACCCTTTCTGATCTTGCTCAAAAAGACGGACTCACCGATCTTATCAACTACCGTACCTTTGAAAAGCTGTATGACACGATCCCCAAAAACGGAAGCTGGTTCTTTATAGCTGACCTGGATCACTTCAAAAATATCAATGACAGCTATGGACATATGGAAGGAAATCGTATTTTAAAAGAAACTGCCGCTATTCTGAGGTGTTCCGTACGGTCCACAGATCTTGTCTGCCGTATGGGCGGTGACGAATTTGTCTTTCTCTGCAGCAATCTTCACAGCCCGCAGGAAGCCGATCAGCTTCTGAAACGGATTCTTCACAACATAGGCGAACTGAAGCTCCCCGGCAATCACCAGGTAAGTCTGTCCATTGGCGGAACCCGGATCAGAAATGACGAACCTCTGAACTCTATCTTCACCCGTGCAGATCAGGCTCTCTATGAAGTGAAGGCAGAAGGCCGCGGCAACTGGAAATTCAAATAACTCTTTTCAAAAAATACATGAGAAAAGCCCGGCATTACGCCAGGCTTTTTTCCAGTTTTTCAATCATTTCATCAATATCTTCTTTTGTGATCACAAGAGGCGGAACCAGTCTCAGTACATCGCTTCCTGCTGAAATCACCAAAAGTCCGTTTTCCAGAGCCTTACTTACAATCGTCCCCACGGAAATACCCTGTATCACAAGTCCCTGCATAAATCCTTTTCCACGTCTCCGGGAGATAATTTCATATTTATCCACAAGAGCGTCCAGTTTTTCCTCCAGATACGGAGTCAGCTCACGGACATGCTCCAGAATATGATCTTTCTCAAAAATATCAAACACCTTGCTCACTGCTGCGCACACAAAGGGATTTCCTCCATAGGTGGTTCCATGATCTCCAGGTTCCAGAGACGCTGCCGCCGCTTTTTCTCCCAGAACAAAAGCGCCTACCGGAACACCGCAGCCCAGAGCCTTGGCGCAGGTCATAATATCCGGCTTTACACCGTAATCCTGCCATGCAAAATATGTTCCCGTACGTCCCATACCGCACTGTATCTCGTCAAAAATCAAAATCAGGTCTTTTTCATCGCAAAGAGCTCTCAACCCCTGCAAAAATCCCGGATCTGCCGGATAAATTCCGCCTTCCCCCTGAACCACCTCTGTGAGAATGGCGCAGGTTTTGTCTGTGATCTGGGATTTTACACTTTCCAGATCATTAAAATCCGCAAATTTCACGCCGCCGATCAGTGGCTCAAAGGGTTCCCGGTAATGAGCGGTCCCGGTAACAGAAAGAGCTCCCATGCTCCTTCCGTGGAAGGAATGGTTCATGGCAATGATCTCATATCTCTCCCCGTTATACTTCGTGCAGGAGTATTTCCGGGCAGCCTTCAGCGCTCCCTCTATGGATTCTGTACCGCTGTTTGTAAAAAACGCCCTGCTCATGCCGCTGGCTTTTACAAGCTTTTCTCCTGCCTCGCTCATAGGCTCATTATAATAAAGGTTTGAAATATGAAGCAGTTTGTCGATCTGCGCTTTCAGCGCCTCATCATAGCCGGGATAATGATATCCCAGAGCGTTTACTGCGATCCCTGCTGCAAAATCAAGATATTTTTTTCCGTCTGTATCATAAAGCCGGCAGCCTTCCCCGTGGTCAAACATAACCGGAAATCGGTTATAGGTATGAAGAATACTTTTTTCTGCCTGCTCCATCTGTTCATGCATGCTCATCATAATATTTTTCGCCGTCCTCTCTTAAAATAGCTGTTCCGATTCCTTTATTTGTAAAGATCTCCAGAAGAAGGCTGTGAGGAATCCTGCCGTCCAGAATATGCACCCGGTTTACTCCGTGTTCAATGGCGTCAATGCAGTTTTTCAGCTTGGGGATCATTCCTCCGCCTACATAGCCGTCTGAGATCAGCTTTTCCGCCTCGTGAATATGCAGCTCGGAAATCAGACTTTCCGGATCATTCTGATCCTTGTAAACTCCCTCAATATCAGAAAGAAAAGCAAGCTTTTCCGCATGGACAGCCTCGGCAATGGCGCAGGCTGCGTCATCTGCGTTAATATTATAGGAATCATAATTGTCATCATATCCCACCGGAAAAATGATCGGCAGGAAATCCTGCTCCAGAAGCTCATGGAGAATCCTCGGGTTTACCTGCTGGATCTCGCCTACATATCCAATGTCCTCGCCATTTGACAGCTTCTTTGTACACTTCAGAAGTCCTCCGTCCTTGCCGCTGATTCCAACAGCCTCCACTCCCAGAGATTCTACAAGCGTAACCAGCTCTTTATTTACTTTTGCAAGAACCATTTCTGCGATTTCCATGGTATCTTTGTCTGTCACACGAAGTCCGTTTACAAATCTTGGCTCCATTCCCACTTTATTTACCCAGCGGCTGATCTCCTTGCCGCCGCCATGTACAATGATCGGCTTAAATCCTACCAGCTTCAAAAGAACCGCGTCTTTAATTACGTTTGCTTTCAGCTCCTGATCCAACATGGCGCTTCCGCCGTATTTGATCACCACAATTTTCCGATTAAAACGCTGGATATAAGGAAGCGCCTCGATCAGCACCTCCGCCTTGTCCAGATATTTCTGTTTTACCATTTCTTTTCCTCCTCGATTTCCTTTTTTCTCTTCTTCCTTCTGATCCGTTTCCCAGCCACTGTGATACAGCCATCCATAACCGGCCATTTCTCTGACAGATCTGAATATCCGTCAAAGTCTTTATCCTTTATATGTTTCATCTCCCGAGATCAGGAACGGTAGTCCGCATTGATCTTCACATAATCATAAGTAAGATCACAGCCCCAGGCAGTTGCCGTACAGTCTCCCATTTTAATGTCTGCAATGGCTGTTACCGCATCCTCAGAAAGAATTTTAGTTGCCTCCTCCTCACTGTAACCTGTGGAAACACCATTCTCAATGATCTTAATCTTTCCGGCTCTGCTCTCAAAATACAGATCCACCTTTTCCGGATCAAACTGGGCGCCGGAATATCCCATAGCGCAGAGAATACGGCCCCAGTTGGCATCATGGCCGTAAATCGCCGCCTTTGTAAGTGAGGAAGTCACCACTGATTTACTTAAAGTCACTGCCTGCTCTTTACTTTCTGCCCCGATGATCTTCACTTCAAAAAGAGCGGTGGCACCTTCACCGTCTCCTGCGATCTTTTTGGCAAGCTGAGTATTTACATAATTAAGGGCCTGGCAGAAAGCCCGATAATCTTCATTTTTTTCTGTGATCTCCGGATTCCCTGCCATACCGTTTGCCAGAAGGAGAACCGTGTCGTTGGTTGAAGTATCGCCGTCTACAGAAACCATATTGTAGGTATCTTTTACGTCCTGGCTTAAAGCCTCCTGCAGAAGCTCCTTTGAAATATTCACATCTGTTGTGACAAATCCAAGCATGGTACACATATTGGGATGGATCATTCCGGAGCCCTTGCACATTCCGCCTACTGTCACTGTTTTTCCGCCGATCTCAAACTGAACTGCCGCCTCTTTTTCTACGGTATCTGTTGTCATAATGGCTTTCGCTGCCTGATTTCCTGCTTCCAGGCTTCCGTCAAGCTCCGGCGCCATAGCCTCTACACCGGCTGCAAGCTTCTGAACCGGAAGCTGCATTCCGATCACACCAGTGGAAGCCACAAGCACGCTGTCCGGGTCTACCTTGAGGGTTCTTGCTGCTGCCAGGGCTGTCTCTTTGCAGCATTCAAAGCCTTCTTTGCCTGTACATGCATTGGCAATCCCACTGTTGCAGATGATCACCTGAGCCTCCGGCTGATTGTACACAATATCCTGGTCCCATTTTACCGGAGCCGCCTTAACAATATTGGTGGTAAAGGTTCCTGCTGCCTTACAGGGAACCTCACTGTATACCATTGCCATATCCGTTCTTCCCTGATATTTGATTCCGGCAGCTGTAGAGGCTGCCTGAAATCCCTTTGCCGCTGTCACGCCGCCTGTAATGATATTCATAATAATCTTCTCCTCCTTTTTTCCTGCTCCGGAATGCACTCTGTTTTTCCGGTTTCAGAGTTTCTCCGCTTTCTGTCACACACTGTACCTGCAGTACTTCAGCGTTATATTTTGTCTTACGGCACCATGGGAATCTGGCGAAGTCCCTCTGCCTCATCAAAGCCGAACATCAGGTTCATATTCTGAACCGCCTGACCTGCTGCGCCTTTTACAAGATTATCCATTGCTCCCATCATAATAATACGTCCGGTGCGGGGATCGATCTTAAAGTTTACATCCACAAAATTGCTCCCTTCCACCCACTTTGTCTGAGGGCATACGTCTTTATCAAGGACACGGACAAACTGTTCTTTTTCATAATATTTATCATAGGCTGCCTTTACTTCCTCATAGGAAACTTCTTTCTTCAGAGAAGCATAGGCAGTGATCAGAATTCCCCTATTCATTGGGATCAGATGAGGAGTAAAATTCAAAACCACCTCTTCGCCGCAGGCATAGCCAAGCTGATCTTCGATCTCCGGCGTATGTCTGTGTGAAGCGACGCCGTATGCCTTGATGTTTTCATTTACTTCACAGAAAAGATTATCCACCTTCGCTCCTCTTCCGGCTCCTGAGGTTCCGGATTTTGCGTCAATAATAATAGTAGACGGATCGATCATCCCCTCCTTAAGAAGAGGATAAATGGAAAGCGTGGAGCAGGTTGGATAACATCCCGGATTGGCGATCAGCCGGGCTCCTTTGATCTTTTCCCGGTTGATCTCACAGAGCCCGTACACGGCCTCTTCAATAAACTGCGGAGCTTTGTGCTCAATCCCGTACCACTCTTCATACTTTTTTACATCTTTAATACGAAAGTCTGCGCTGAGGTCGATCACCTTTGCCCTGGAAAGAATCCCTTCATTTACAAGAGAAGCGCAAAGCCCCTGAGGTGTTGCCGTAAAGATCACATCCACTTCATCTGCCAGAGCTTCCATGTTATCATCCATACATTTTGCATCCACCAGCTTAAAAAAGTTCTGATAGATTCCTGCGTATTCCTTATCAATATAGCTTCTGGATCCATACCAGACCACTTCTGTTTCTTTATGTCCCAGTAAAAGTCTTGCCAGCTCGTTTCCCGCATAGCCGGTGGCTCCGATAATTCCTGCTTTTATCATAATAAATTCTCCTCCTTTGTCCATACGGCATCTTCTTTTTATGTATGTGTATGCCGTTTCTGTCAGGATGATAAGATTATACATCCATTATGCATAATATGCAATAATTATTTTTCACAATACATTTTATTTTTTCAGTCTCCCTTTATACAAATTGATTATTACCTATAAATATACTGTAGTTTCCAAAAAATTTTTTTAAAGTTTTTTCATTTTGGGTATTGAATATTTATAAAATTTGTTGTATATTATCCATTGTTCCCGGAAACATACAGATTCCGGACTAAAACAAAAAACTTATCGAATAATAATTTTAAATGATAAATAAACAGGAGGGACTTTATTATGAAAGAAAAAGTTGTTTTGGCATACTCTGGCGGCCTTGATACCACAGCGCTGATTCCGTGGCTGAAAGAAACCTTTAATTACGATGTTGTCTGCTGCTGCATTAACTGCGGCCAGGGAAACGAGCTGGACGGACTTGACGAGAGAGCCAAGCTTTCCGGAGCTTCCAAATTATATATTGAAGATATTGTAGATGAATTCTGTGATGAATATATTATGCCATGCGTAGAGGCAGGCGCTGTATATGAGCACCAGTATCTTCTCGGAACCTCTATGGCACGTCCGGCAATTGCAAAAAAACTGGTTGAGATCGCACGTAAAGAGAATGCTGTTGCTATCTGCCACGGCGCTACCGGAAAAGGAAATGACCAGATCCGTTTTGAGCTTGGAATCAAAGCTCTTGCTCCTGACATTAAGATCATTGCTCCATGGCGTATGACTGACGTATGGACCATGCAGTCCCGTGAGGATGAGCTGGCTTACTGTCAGGCACACGGAATCAATCTTCCCTTTGACGCACGCCACAGCTACAGCCGCGACCGTAACTTATGGCATATCAGCCATGAAGGCCTTGAGCTGGAGGATCCTTCCCAGGCACCTAACTATGACGACATGCTTGTATTAAGCGTAACCCCTCAGATGGCTCCTGACAAAGAAACTGAGATCACCATGACCTTTGAAGAAGGTATTCCGAAAACTCTGAACGGCAAAGCAATGAAAGTATCTGAGATCATTACTGAGCTGAACCGTCTGGGCGGAGAAAACGGAATCGGAATCGTTGATATTGTGGAAAACCGTGTAGTAGGTATGAAATCCCGCGGCGTTTATGAGACTCCCGGCGGAACCATCCTTATGGCAGCTCATGACCAGCTTGAGGAGCTGACTCTTGACCGCGATACTATGGAAGCCAAAAAGAAACTGGGAAGCCAGTTTGCACAGGTTGTTTACGAGGGCAAATGGTTCACCCCTCTTCGTGAAGCGATCCAGGCATTTGTAGAATCCACTCAGAAATATGTGACAGGCGAAGTAAAACTGAAGCTTTACAAAGGAAATATCATCAAAGCAGGAACTACTTCTCCATACAGCCTTTACAATGAGTCTCTTGCTTCCTTTACCACAGGAGACATGTACGATCACCATGACGCAGACGGCTTTATCACTCTTTTCGGACTTCCTCTGAAAGTTCGTGCCATGAAGCTTCTGGAAGTGGAACAGAACAAAAACAATAAATAATCAAAACGAAAAGACTGCTGACAGCAAAGCCCCGGAACATATCCACAGGCTTCTGCTGACAGCAGTCCTTATTTTTTGTATTCAGAAAATCAGTCTTTTATCTGTATATTTCTGCTTTTCAGTCTTTTGTATATCCACTCACGGAACAGAGCATAAAGCACTGACACCAGCGGGATAAATATCAGCATGCCCACAACTCCCATAAGACTTCCGCCTATGGTAACTGCCATCAGCACCCACACAGAAGGAAGTCCCACGGAGCCTCCAACAACATGAGGATAGATCAGATTTCCCTCAATCTGCTGAAGCACAAAGAACAAAATCAGAAACAGCAGCGCCTGTACAGGACTTATCAGAAAAATCAGGATAAAGCTCACTGCACATCCGATAAACGCACCAAAAACAGGAATCAAGGCTGTAAATGCAATCAGAACGCCTACCAGCATTGCATACGGGAACCGGAATATGGTCATTGTCACAAAGAACATGGTTCCCAGGATCACAGCCTCAATACACTGCCCTGTAACAAATCCGGAAAAAATATCATTTGCCAGAGAACATACATGAAGCACATATTTTACCGCTTTTTTCGGAAACAGCGCATAAAGAGCTTTTTTTGTCTGGATCATCAGTTTTTCTTTCTGGAGAAGCACATAACAGGCAAAAACAAATCCAATACCAAAGTTCATAGCTGTATTTACAATTCCGAGAGTTACCGTCACTGTGGAAGAAAGAATATTGTTGACGCCTCTCTGAAGCCCTGTCATAACAGAATCCAGCATTTTCTGAGGCTCTATCTCAAGGGAGTTCGCCCACTCGGAAATAGCAGAATCCTGTTTGAAATTCTCATCGATCCATACCGTAATATTTGTGATTCCCCACTCAATGTTTCTTCCCAGACTCATTGCTGTCCGGCCCAGTTCAGGGATCACTACGTTTCCAACAATAAAGATCACAAAAACAGCTATCAGTATGGCAAGCACCAGGCTTACCGGTCTGGCAATCTTACGGACGATCTTTGAATCCTTCCGTTTTCCTCTGCCAAATATGTTTCTTTCAATAAACTGCATGGGAACGTTTAATACAAATGCAATTCCGCCGCCTGCTATAAACGGAAAAAACAGGCCGATAATCCTCATCAGAAAATCAAGTACAACATCCAGATTCTGCAGACCCACATATAAAAGCACTGTAAAAAGAATCAGATACATACAGTTTTTCATGTTTTCTTTTTTAAATTCCAAAATATCCCTCCATCCAGGTTCTTTTTTCTGACTGGTCTCATGTATCCTGTCCGGAGCTTTCCCGGACCTGTCGGTATTTCCGATACGACACATTCTATCACGGATATGTTTTTCTTGCCAGAGAAATTCTTTAATTTTCTTCTTAAACATTTTGCACAAATTTCAGCTGTGATTTTCTGCATTTCCGATAGTTTAAATTGTTTGTTTTTAATTGACAGAAAATTCTTTTCCATATATAATATAAAGCATATAAATAAAGGTATTTGCAGCAGCTTATATAAGTCCATAATCGGTTGGACGTTTCTACCAACTACCGTAATAGTTGCCTATAAGTCTTATTCAGGGTATCCGAAAAAGGTAGTTGGAATTTTTTTGCTCAAAACCGCCCTGGCTGCAAAGAAGAAAGGAAGGTAAACCATATGAAACAGAATTCTTCTTTTGCACTAAAAGGAAATGTCTGCTTCAGCACAGACAAAAACACTCTTGTCTCCGGAGAACATGCCTATGTTGTCTGCGAAAACGGAAAATGTGCAGGAGTATTTTCCTCCCTCCCGGAAAAATTCCAGGGAATCCCCATAAGAGATGCGGGAGACAGTCTGATCATCCCGGGCTTTACAGACCTTCATCTTCATGCTCCCCAGTACAGTTTCCGGGGAATGGGAATGGATCTGGAACTGCTGGACTGGCTGAACTCTGTAACTTTTCCCGAGGAATCCAAATATTCGGATCAGGACTATGCCCGAAAAGCCTACTCCATTTTTGCTGAAGATCTGAAAAAAAGCGAAACAACAAGAGCCTGTATTTTCGGTACTCTCCATGTAGAAGCAACAGATATCCTTATGGCGCTTCTGGAAAAAACCGGTCTGAAAACCTTTGTGGGAAAGGTCAACATGGACCGCAACGGCCCGGACACTCTGCAGGAAGCAGACGCAGAAACTTCTGCTGCCGACACGATCCGCTGGCTTGATTCCTGTATTGGAAAATATCAGAATGTAAGGCCCATTCTGACGCCGCGCTTTATCCCGTCCTGCTCAGATGAACTGATGAAAAAGCTGGCTGAAATCCGGAAACGTTATAAACTGCCTGTACAGTCTCATCTTTCCGAAAATCCCGGCGAGGTTTCCTGGGTACAGGAGCTTTGCCCCGAAAGCAGATTTTACGGGGACGCTTACCGCCGGTTTGATCTTTTTGGCGGAAAAGACTGCCCTGCCATTATGGCCCACTGTGTTTATTGTCCGGACGAAGAAATACAGCTTATAAAAGAACAGGGGGTATACGTTGCCCACTGTCCTCAGTCCAATACCAATCTTTCATCAGGTATCGCCCCTGTAAAGCTTTATCTTGAACAGGGAATCCATACCGGACTTGGCACTGACATTGCAGGCGGCCATTCTCTTTCCATGCTGAGAGCTGTTGCTGATTCAATTCAGGTATCAAAGCTTCACTGGAGGTATATAGATAGCAACAGGAAGCCTCTTACCTTTGAAGAAGCATTTTATATGGGGACAATGGGCGGAGGAGAATTCTTCGGCAAAACCGGAAGTTTTCTTGAGGGTTACGAATTTGATGCCGTTATCCTTGACGATGCGTATTTCCCGCATCCGCAGTCTCTGACAGTACGGGAACGTCTGGAGCGGCTTACTTATCTGGCTGACGCCCGCTGTGTTACTGGCAAATATGTTTCCGGTACGGAAATATTTTAGCAATATTTTAATAAAAAGGGGGTAGCATTATGAAACTCGAAAAACTCTTTCACCTGAAGGAAAACAAAACAGATGTACGGACCGAGGTCATTGCCGGCGTCACCACATTTATGACAATGGCGTACATTCTGGCAGTAAACCCTAACATTCTGGAGGCCTCCGGAATGGACAGAGGCGCTGTGTTTACAGCAACTGCGCTGTCTGCGTTTATTGCAACCTGCCTTATGGCACTGTTGTCCAATTACCCGTTTGTTCTGGCGCCGGGCATGGGATTAAACGCATATTTCGCGTACACCGTTGTCCTTGGTATGGGTTACAGCTGGCAGCAAGCTCTGTCCGCAGTATTTGTAGAAGGTCTGATCTTTATCCTTCTGTCTCTGACCAATGTACGTGAGGCAATCTTCAACTCCATTCCCATGAACCTGAAACATGCGGTTTCCGTGGGAATCGGTTTGTTTATTGCATTTATCGGTCTGCAGAATGCAAAAATCGTTGTAAACAACGACTCTACTCTGGTAAGTGTATTTTCCTTTAAAAGCGCTGTAAAAGACGGAACCTTTAACAGCATGGGAATCACTGTTTTACTGGCTCTTATCGGTATTCTGGTTACAGCCGTTCTTCTGGTAAAAAATATCAAGGGCGGTATCCTGTGGGGTATTCTGATCACCTGGGGACTTGGAATCATCTGTCAGTTCGTTGGACTGTATGTACCAAATCCGGAGCTTGGCTTCTTCAGCCTTCTCCCTGATTTCTCCAACGGAATCAGCGTTCCCAGCATGGCGCCAACCTTTATGAAAATGGACTTTTCCATTGTGTTCAGTCTTGACTTTGTTGTCATCATGTTTGCATTCCTGTTTGTAGATATGTTTGATACTCTGGGAACCCTTATTGGCGTGGCATCCAAAGCCGATATGCTTGACAAAGACGGAAAGCTCCCGAAAATCAAAGGTGCTCTTCTCTCTGATGCAGTGGGAACTTCTGTAGGCGCAGTTTGCGGTACTTCTACTGTTACTACTTTTGTAGAAAGTGCTTCCGGTGTAGCTGAAGGCGGACGTACCGGTCTGACTGCCATTGTAGCAGCCATACTGTTTGGACTGTCCCTGTTCCTGTCACCTATCTTCCTGGCTATTCCGTCCTTTGCAACGGCTCCGGCTCTGATCGTGGTAGGATTTTTGATGCTCACATCCATTACCAAAATTGATTTTAATGATTACACGGAAGCGATCCCATGCTTTATCGCGATCATTGCAATGCCGTTTATGTACAGTATTTCCGAAGGTATCGCAATGGGCGTTATCTCTTACGTTGTGATCAATCTTATAAGCGGAAAAGCAAAGGAAAAGAAGATCAGTGTACTGATGTATGTTCTTACGGTTCTCTTTATCCTGAAATATGTGTTCTTATAAAAGAACCACCGGGCGCCGTACAAAACACAGAATATGCCTCAGACACAGTTCAGATAACTGCTTCTTTCGCTGCGGCACATAAAATCCCAGTCAGAATATGACATCAGGATGACAACAGCACAGGCTTTGAATATTTATCATAAGCCTGTGCTGTTTTTTTGCGTAAACTCCCCATTGTAAAGGAATTCTGCAAATGATATAATGTCTTTTATATGACCTAAAAGGAGAAACTGTTATGAAAATTTTTATTGTCATGGGTGCAGGAATCCTGATCGGACGTTTTCTCATGACAGGAAGAATTAAAAAATGGAATGAACGTCTTGCCATGCTCTGCACCCTTCTTCTTATTTTTTCCATGGGGGTTATGCTTGGCCAAAAAGAAAACTTTCTCAGTGAACTGTCCTCTCTGGGACTGAAAAGCTTCCTGTTCTTTCTGATCCCCACTCTGGTTTCCATTATTCTTGTCTACATACTGACAAAACGCTTTATGGAAAACAAACACTCAGATTCAGAAGGAGAAGACAAATGATCGTTTTATTTACACTGCTGGCCCTGGTACTGGGACTTTTCTGTGGTCTGTCCGGTTTTGATCCCGCGCCTGTCAGCTTTTTAAGCCGGCACTCAGATATGGTTTTATACATACTGATGTTTTCTGTTGGAATCAGCATCGGAATGCACAACGGCATCCTAAAAAAAATACGTCAGTATCATCTGAAGATCCTTATTATCCCCCTGGGCATTACTGTGGGCTCTATCATCGGAGGGCTGATCTGCGCCGTGATCCTGGGTATTTCTCCGGCAGAAGGCGCTGCTGTGGCAAGCGGAATGGGCTGGTACAGTCTTGCGGGAGTTACTATCAGCCGTCTGGGAGGCGCGGAACTGGGAAGTATTGCCTTTATGAGCAATCTTATGAGAGAATTTTTCTCTTTTTTCCTGATTCCCATTATTGCCTCCAGGCTCAATAATTACACCTGTATCGCACCGGCCGCAGCCACCAGCGAGGATACCACCCTTCCTGTACTTTTGAAATACACAAATGAGGAAACTGTGGTTCTGGCTGTTCTTAATGGAATTCTCTGTTCCTTTTTTGTGCCCATCCTGATTACTTTTTTCTTTAACATTTAAAATCTGTATGATTAACATAAAACATCCGAAACGGTTCCTTTTGAAACTGCTCCGGATGTTTTATTTAATCCAGCTGACCATTCTCGATCAGACGTTCTTTAATTCTTGCAAAGCTCTCATCACTGATATCATGCTCCATTTTACATGCGTCAGCTCTGGCGATCTCTGAAGGAACTCCCAGGCTCTCCAGCATTGTTGTGAGAACTGTATGACGTTCATAGATTCTGTTGGCAATCTCTGCGCCTTTGTCCAGAAGAGTCACGGTTCCATAACGGTCCATAGCAATGTAACCGTCTTCTCTGAGAAGCTTCATAGCGTGACTTACGCTTGGCTTTGACACTGACAGCATTGTGGCAATGTCCACAGATCTTACTCCTCCGCCCTTTTGGGACAGCCTTAAAATCGCTTCCAGATAATCCTCCGCCGATTCTCTGATTTGCATAAAAACACCTCCCGTTCCGATTATTCTACCATAAATGACACCTGATTACAACCTGCTGCCCACAGGCATATAAAGCTGCCGCCCTATACAGCAGCCTGGTAAAAATGCATCCCGGACCATCTTTGGTGATGGCGTTTTGCCCTGTATGTCCCGGGATTTTGGAATATACATGCCTAAGTGCCTCACGGGACAGTGACCTGAAGCATGTTGTATAGCCTCCGAAATTCCGTCATGTTTCTTCTACTCTAAAACATCCTGAAAAATAATGCCGTGTAAATCATAATAGCCCATCACTTGTCGTCTCCAGTAAGCCGGAGCGTATCACGGATTTCCTCTACGTCCATGTCCAGGATCACTGCAAGCTCTCCCACGCTGAACGCGCTTTCTCCGTCCTCTTCATCCTCAGAAAGCTCTCTCACAGCGCTTTCCAGCTTCTCCACCCTGGCCACCAGACTGTCATCCTCAAATTTTCTCTGACTCTGTTCCTTACAGGCCTGCCGGATTCCCTCCCGAACCTGCTCCAGAAGCCATTCCTCACTGCGAAGAAGCTCTCCGGCAGCGCCAAGAGCCTGTACAAGACTTACATTAGCCTCCTGGATCAGATCCCCGATAAAAATATCTTCTGTGTTCATTTCTACCGCAAGCTGAGCCGCCCCGCGCATGTAACGGGCCGCAAGGCTCTGTACAGCGTCTGCGCTTCCGCTTCTAAGTTCTTCAAAAAGCCGCCCGCTTTCCGGAAAGTCCTCTTCTCCGGGAAGGCTTTCCAGATATTCTTTCAGATAAGCCTCCTCTTCCTGTGTCAGAGGAACCCGGCGTACTTCCTCCTGAGCATCTGAGCCCTCTGTCTCTGTCTCAATTCCCTCTATCAGGATTCCCTGTCCGGTAAGATATTTAAGCACGTTCACAAGCTGGCTGCTGTTCAGATCGCTTCCTGAGAATTCTTCTCTGATCTGCTCTGCCCTGAGACTTCCGCCCTGCTCTTTGGCCAGTTCCTGCATTTTTTTAAGTTTTTCCTGAAATTCACGAACATCCATTGCTGTTCTCCTTTTTTCCTTTCATCAATAAACTGATTCCGGGTTGAAATCATTTATTATTTCTCACGCCATTCCCAGTAACCTGCGAACAGTTAGAATCATTTTTCATTATAACATCTTCCCGGACTGTTTTCACCAAAAAATTACCGGCTGAGATATTCATCGAAACAGGCTGGCCGCTGTTCACACAGCATTTTGACCAGATCGCCGTAAACAAAAGGAAGATCCGCAGGCTGAGCCGTCAGCCAAGCTTGTCCTCAAGAGCCTTAATGGACTCCATATTGTATTTTTCATATTCGTTAAAAATACCGTCTCCCATTGCGTCAAACTCTGCCGGCGCATACTTTGGAACATACCAGGATCTGGAATCAAAATACTGCTGTATTTCTGCCGTATCAAACATCCTTCCATGTCTGGCAAAAATTTCATTTCTCGCCAGCCCCAGCTGTTCTTTGGTCAGCCCCTTGCTGATAAGTGTCTCTTCTGTAAGATATTCGCTGTTACTGGTTGGCAGTATGTATTCTCCGGCTGCCGCATTGTTCTCCGGAGACGGCTGAGCCTGTGTGCCTGTCCCTCCTCTGTTTTTTCGAAGAGACAGGGAAACCCATTCAGAACTGTCTCCCTCCTGGTGAAAATTTCGTGTGTAGGAATCCCCGACAATATCCACCGTATAATATCCGCCTCTTCTGCCATTGCAGATAAGCTTATTTTCGCAAAAATACCATGGACCTGCGGACTCGCTCAGATGCAGCGGCTCCCCGATCTGACGGACAGTTCCTCCGTTGTTTCCGTAAAGAACAATATCATATCCCAACTCCGGTGTATAAATGTCCTCATCCATTTCGGAAAAACCTGTTACTGCCACTAATATGGATTCCTGATTTTCTCCGGCATCCACTATGGCATAATAATCTCCCACATGATTTGTTTTTAAAAACTCCTCATAGGAACCTGCCACAGATACCGTATCTGAACCAGCGCTTTCCTCTTCTGTATGTGTCTGATCTACAATCTCCCGGATGGACGAGGTATGATCTTCAATATCCATCCAGAAGCCCTCCAGATATCTTTCCAATTTTAATCTGTCATATACAAACTGACCTGCTGACTGCCCCTCTTCCATACTGTCTCCGCGCACTAACCGCACAATCGAATAACAGCGGGGATCCTGGCTGACTGTTGAATAAACAATAAAATTTTCCGTACCTATACCTATACGTTGAGCCTGGAATCCCAAGGCTTTATACTGCTCTATCATATCGATCGTATACTGTCCGTAATCCAGTCCCTGCAGCGGTGTTGGATCTAAAGCAAATAAAGCTTCTATTTCCATTCCCGATGCCGCATATTCCATATCCTGAGTACTTTCCATAACTGAGAAGGCTGATCCGTCATAGGTATATCCTCTTAAATACCACTCAAACCCTGTGACCAGATATTTGGGAGATGCGCTGTACTCATAAAAGAACTGATACTGTCCGTTTACCCTTCTCAAAAAAATATTTCCCTCATAGGCAGTGGAATTCGTATCAGACATTGCCGCCAGATCCTGAAACCTTCCTTCCAGATCATATTCTCCCAGCTCAAACATATCGGAAACCATCCAGGTACCCACGTTTAATTCATACATGGATATCCTGACACATTTATTTTCCGGCCCAAAGGTTTCACTTGGCTCATAAGTAACTGCCAGAATTTCATCACTGTTATCATTATCAAAATCCCATTTCAGACATCCGAGAATTCCTTCCTCCTGAACATTCTGAAGTTTCATTATCTCATCCTGCATGACCAGCGGCGTCTCCAGACGCTGTCCGCCAATATAGGAAAGTCCGGTCAGCCGGGATACGATACTTCCGGCGTCTTCCTCCTTCTGCTGCTGAGCCTCCGCCCTGTCTTCTGCCGCCCACAGGATCTCCCCGTTTCCCAGTGCCAGAACACAGGTCAAAACTACTGCAGTTACATTTTTCATCTTTTTCATACACATAGTCTCCTTCCTGCTATTGAAACTACAACCCTTTACAAAAATCCTGATCACATTCCCATATAACTTCTGTTGTATTTGTGTTTGACAGCATTTTTAAGCGGAATGTCTGTCCTGCACAATTTCTTTTTTCAGACCCTTAGTCCGCTTTTTCCGGGCTTTCCAGGCCTTCTTTTTCTTTTTTACAGAGAAACA
>ENA-OPSO01000186-OPSO01000186.1-human-gut-metagenome-genome-assembly--contig:-NODE-186-length-30118-cov-5.586202_pt1 | contig 30118 bp, 25 predicted proteins | sample MGYA00241455_ERZ501902 | MGnify/ENA primary metagenome ERZ501902 (study PRJEB25962, sample SAMEA2042405) | human gut metagenome | biome: human gut; feature: human-associated habitat; material: faeces...
TGGTGCTTTAGGAGAAGTCATTTATGTTTAAATTACATTTTGCGGAAACTCAAGTATTCTTACGGCCTGAAGCCAAATAAATACTCTGTCTTAAAAAACTTAAAAAATGATAGAATCTATATTTTTATTCCTGAAATCCTCCCTGTTCTCTTTCACAGCTATCAGCAGTTGTCTGCGTTCAGGCTGCATACTGTCCTGCAAGCACAGTCCTTCGCACTTTTTTCCTGACAAAGAAAAAGCATACCGCCTGAAGCACAATGGTAACGGTCCAGGATGCAGGATAGGAAATAAAAAGAAAATCAAGAGATCTGTGAGCCGGAAATACCAGATAGATCCAGATGATCCTCATTCCGACCGTTCCGATCACGGAAAGGACCATGGGTACGGCAGAATAGCCCATTCCCCGCAGCGCTCCCGGAAAAAGGTCCATAATACCACAGAGAAAATAAGGAACTGTGGTAAAGGCAAGGATCTCCAGTCCGCAGGCTATCACATCTGCCTCGCTGGTGTAAATCCTGAGAAGGCCGGAACCAAAGAACCAGGCTCCAAAACCCAGGCTGAAGGAAACTCCTACAGTAAGAATCATGCAGTTTACAAGAACCTTGTCCATTCGTTTCAGTTTACCCACTCCATAATTCTGACTGGTAAAGCTCATACATGCCTGAGTAACAGAATTGGCTGCAGCATAAAGGAAGCCAAAAATATTGTTGGCAGCCGTATAGCCTGCCATGGCAACGGAGCCAAAGGAATTTACAGAGGACTGCAGCATTGCATTGGAAAAATTAATAACCGTGCTCTGAAGTCCTGCCGGAATACCTACCTGAAAGATCTGCTTCAGGTACTTCCACTTAATAGTGAGTCTGGAAAAACGGAGCTGATAGCTGCTCTCTGATTTATACAGGCATCGCAAAACCAGAATACAGGAAATCATCTGAGCGATAATGGTTGCAATGGCAACTCCCGCTACATCCAGACGGAACCAGATCACCAGAATCAGGTTCAGAACCGCATTGGTGATTCCTGAAATGATCAGAAACAAAAGCGGTCTTTTAGTATCTCCCACAGATCTTAAAATAGCTGCCCCGTAATTGTACAGCATAAAAAAAGGCATTCCGATAAAATAAATCCGCATATAAAGGGCTGACTGGTCAATTACATCTGCCGGAGTACCCATAAGCTCCAGGGCGAATCTGGAAAAGCCCAGTCCCACAAATGCCATCACAACGCCACTGATCAGAGCAAACATAATAGAAGTATGTACGGTCTCGGACATTTCCTTTGCTTTTCCGGAAGCATAAAAACGGGCGCTTAGCACATTTGCTCCCAGAGAAACACCTATAAACAGATTGGTAAAAATATTAATCAGCGCTGTAGTTGATCCTACGGCTGCCAGAGAACGGCTGCCGCTGAATCTTCCCACCACCACAATATCCACTGCATTAAACATCAGCTGCAAAATGCCGGACAACATCAGCGGAATCGAAAATGAAATAAGCTTGGGCATAATCGAGCCATTGCACATATCAATTTCGTATTTGCTGTTTTTCAATTCTCTCTCCTCTTTTCCTCATTTAAGTAAATATTCTTTCCTGAAACAGTCTGTTCAACTGCAGAAAATACTTTTTCAGTCAGCCAGACTTCCCAGATAATAAAAGCCTTTACACTCCTCAAGCTTTACATTTACATAAGTGCCCAGAAGACTTTCATCTGCCGGAAAATGTACCAGAAGATTGTACTGGGTCCTTCCGGTAAAAATTCCCTTCTCCTTGCTTTCCTCTTCTACCAGAACCTCCTGAACGGTTCCTGCAAACCGGGAGGAACGGATTCTTCCCTGCTCCTGTACAAGGGCAAGAAGACGGTTAAAACGCTCCTTTGTCACATCTGCCGGAACCTGATCCTCTTTGGCGGCTGCCGGAGTTCCGGTGCGTTTGGAATAAATAAAGGTAAAGGCAGTATCGTATCCGGCCTTTTTTACCACATCCAGAGTCTCCTGGAAATCTTCCTCTGTCTCTCCCGGGAAGCCTACAATAATATCCGTTGTAAGAGAAATATCCGGGATGGCAGTACGGATTTTTTCTACCAGGTTCAGATATTTCTCTTTGTCATAGCGACGGTTCATCTCCTTCAGAACACGGCTGCTGCCGGACTGAAGAGGAAGGTGGAGATGATGGCAGATTTTTTTGCTTTTTGCCATTACCTCAATCAGCTCATCAGAAAGGTCCTTCGGATGAGAAGTCATAAAACGGATGCGCTTCAGTCCTTCCACTTCTTCCAGCATGGTAAGAAGCTGGGCAAAGGTCACTGGATTTTCCAGAGTTTTTCCGTAGGAATTTACATTCTGTCCCAGAAGCATTACTTCGGAAACTCCGTCTGCCACAAGACGTTCCACTTCCTTTACAATGGCTTCCGGTTTCCGGCTTCTCTCTCTTCCTCTAACATAAGGCACAATACAGTAGCTACAGAAGTTATTGCAGCCAAACATGATATTTACACCGGATTTGAACGTATAGTTGCGCTCTGTGGGAAGATCCTCCACGATCTGATCCGTTCCCTCCCAGATATCCACGATCTGCATATCAGATAACAGCATATCGTAAAAAAGCTCTGCAAACTTAAAAATATTGTGGGTTCCAAACACAAGATTTACAAAAGAATAGGTTTTTTTGATTTTTTCTACTACCTGAGGCTCCTGCATCATGCAGCCAAAAAGAATGATCTTCATATCCGGATTCTGATCCTTCAGGCTGTGAAGATGACCCAGGCGTCCGTACACCTTCAGATTGGCATTTTCACGGACGGTACAGGTATTGTAAATAACAACATCCGCCTCCTCACTGTCCTGACGGATATATCCGATCTCATCCATGATCCCGGCCACAGCCTCAGACTGTTTCTCGTTCATCTGACAGCCAAAGGTGGTAAGACAGTAGGTCAGAGGACGCCCGATGGTCTGCATTTTCTGCTGTGTCAGCGCTCTGGCAAGTTCAATAAAGGAACGCTGACGTTCTGTTTCATTCTGTGTTTCTTTTATTTCTGTATCTTTTATCATAAATATCGTTGCTCCTTGTTTATTTTCTTATTTTTCTATGATACAGGAATTTTATAATTCTGTCAAAATTTTTCCGGATACCGTGAATAAACAACAGCAGCACTTTACACACGGCAATATCCCGCAAGGTGTTTCGGCATATTTTGCGAAAATCCAATGATATACAGGGAAAATGGCAATCATCCAGGGTAATCCGGAATGTATTTTGACCGGGATGCCGGGAACAGAGTAAACAGCAAGTCCATCATTGCCTCAAAAAACACCCGGCAGTTCTCAGGAATCAGCTCCTGAAGTCTGCCGGGATCAACATTTTAAGCGGTTATTTAAAGTTCGCCCACAGAAAAAATATACTCCAGAGGGATTGTGTAAATCTGCTGATACCGGTTTTCCAGAAGAGAGCTTTCCTCTTCACCCAGACCGGACGGCAGCTCTATCCGAAAAGACGGCTGCCGGGTAAGCTCCGCATAATATCTTTCCGGGGTTCCTTCTCCCTGAATTGCATGATCTTTTTTCTGCTGTTCCAGAGAAAACTTTTCCATGCAAAATCCTGCCTGCTTCTGAAAATGTCTTGCCAGCCGATAGCTTTTCTGGTTTACCCCAAAAGCCTGAGGCTGCCTGAAATATACGATCCTTTTATCTGCCTGTCCAAAAGAAAAAAACCCTTTTCCCTGATATTCCTGCAAAATACGCACCAGAGCCTTTGTTTCATTTTCACTGGCAGGCTCATGATAAATCCGCATTTTCCTGTAATAGCTGGTTGGAAAATTTTTCTGCAGATTCATGCCTCTTGCGTTACAGAAGTATTCTGTGCAGGCTGTCTCCTGCATACGGAGCATCTGTCGGTAAACGGGATTTCGTATTACCGTGTAGCCTTTTTCATAGATTTCATATCCGTCAGGATTCAGAAGGGGAATGAAACATATCTTCCACCCGGAAAGAAGCTGCCTCACGTCATAAAGCTCTTCCAGTACCCATCCGCATTCCCATGCCCGACAGTATTCCTTTGCCATGCGAAGAAGACAGGACGGCATATGCCGCTCCGTTCCGTTCAGCCCGCTGACACAAAAAATCACCTGGTCTCCCTGTCCCACCTCGATCATGGGAATCATCCGTTCATCATGACTGTTTCCAATTACCCGGAACTGCGCAATCGCCCTGTATCTCCGGGCAGTTTCCCATAGTTCATAATATAAATTCTCATAAGCAAAAATTGTTGTTTCCATCATCTGCCTGTCCCCCTGCCCTTCATACTGAATATATATGAAAAGAGACAGGCTTTTAGACCTGTCTCCTTTATGGGCAAATTCTGTCAGATATGCTCAGAAGTTCTGTCAGATATCTTCTTTTTTACGTTTTCTTACAAGCACATAGCCTCCCGCCAGCAGAGAGAAAACTGCCAGAACGGACATGGTTCCAATCGGAGATTCATCTGCTGTGGATACGGCTGACTTGGACGTAGAATCGGAATCCTTTTCTGAAGCCGCCTCTGTCGCCTTAATATCTGCAACAGAGCCTCCGCTTGTTCCGTCATAGTTCAGACCGTCGTCCGGATTCTCTTTGTTGTAATTATCAATGTATTCCTTCCACTCTTCATCAGAAATTTCTGCGGAGCTGAAAGAAGTTTTCATATATTCAATTACATCTGTATCTGTCCATTCCGTACCATTATAAGTCTGTTTCTGGAAAAAGATGTACAGAGGATAGGTAGCCGCCTCCCGGATTCCTTTTTCCTGAGAACCGATTCTCCATGACTTGTTTTTTGTTCCGTTTACAGACATGGACCAGTACAGCGGAATCCATCTCTCATCGCCGGAAACCGGATCAGTGTCGTTCTGTCCTGCGCCTACTACCTGGAAATCATAGAATTTCCTTGGATAGAACTGCAGCGGATTTTCCAGACCTGTCACCTTACTTTCTGTCACTTCATATTTACGCGGTGCGCGGGTAGTTACAGTAGGTGAAACAGTCGGAGAAGCCGGACGGCTGCTGTTACTGAGCTTCAGCACTCTCAGCTGGGCGGAGCCTTTATCCGGTTTTGCCGCAACTACAAGCCAGGAATCCTTTTCCGGAACCTTTTCTGCCTTTACGGTAAAGGTTGTATTTGCCTTTGCCGGAGTTTTTGCCTTACTGGAATCATACAGTTTTTTGATAGTATTTGTATCACTTCCTGCATCTACAAAATAATAATACCATTTACAGTCCTTTGTTGTGGACATTTTTGCAGTTACTGTATTATGATCCATCCATTTCAGGGATTTACTCTGATAGGTTAAAAAGGACGGAGAAGCTGTAGGTGTGGGACTTGGTGTCACGGTAGCAGATGCGTTTACCTTCAGCACTGCACTCAGTCCATCCTCTCCCAGCATAACGGAATAATCCTCTGTATCATAAGCCAGCTGCTCTGCCGCTGCTTTAAATTCTTCGGGAGTAACATCTGTGCCATCTGTCTTTTTCCCTGCTTTTGCCACAGTTTTTTTATCTGCCGGAGCTGCGGCTGTCAGAGAGATGGAAGAATCTGTCAGCACATCTGTCACAACCACTGATGCATCCTGATCCAGATAAAGGTTTGCCCCGGTATTTTCCTTTATGGCAACTGTGCCCTGTACGGCAATATCCGTATTGCTGTAAACAGCTCCCATGGCTCCGGTATTTCCGGTAATCGTGCCGCCTTTCAGCACAAGACTTCCCCCATTATTAGAAACAGCGCCGCCTTTTGCAGTGGTGTTGTTTCCTGTCAGAGTGACTCCTGCTGAAATACCGAAAGCACCGGAATCGCTGACATCTGCCAGGCTTCCTTCGGAAGGTTCTTCCTCACCTTTTCCGTTGCTTCCGTCTACAGTAAGATCAGAACCGTCTTTTACAGAAAACTGAAGCTCGCTGCCCTGTCCGGCAACTGTGAACATCGTTCCGTTAAATACTGTTCCGTCTTCCTTCTGCTCTCTGCGAATGGTGATTCCCGGCGCGGCAGCGACAATGCTGACCTTTTTGCCGGAAACAGAAATGGTTCCTGACAATGCAAGGCTGTCTGTGATCTCACAGTGGATTCCTGAGCGCCGCTTTCTATGGTGGGAGCAGCATCGACCGCCTCCTGAAGTGTCTTATAATAGGTTACCGTTTCCTGATTATTTTCATCTATGGTAATAATGGAAATTCCTGTTGGCTCACTTTCCAGAGTCTCCGGAGCTTCTGAAGGAACTGCCTCCGGTGTTGTCTCTCCTCCTTCTTCCTGAGGAATCTCGCCGGAATTCTCTCCCTCAGTTACTTCAGATGAAGCTGCAGGGATATCATTTTCTGCTGCCAGAGCAGCGGAAGGAACGGTTCCGGCAGTCATGGCTCCAGCCAAAAGAATTGCAAATAACTGTTTTTTTCTCATTATGTCCTCCTATCTTACGGACGTATCTGCCCATTTCCGTAAATAATGTACTTGGTCGTTGTCAGAGCAAGAAGTCCCATAGGCCCTCTGGCGTGAAGCTTCTGGGTACTGATGCCGATTTCTGCTCCATATCCGAATTCACATCCGTCTGTAAATCTGGTGGAAGCATTGACGTAAACTGCAGCAGCGTCTACCTCATCCAGGAATTTCTGCGCATGCATATAATTGTTTGTGATAATAGCTTCTGAATGACCTGTGTTGTAACGATTGATATGCGCAATGGCTTCCTCTACAGAATACACTATTTTAATGGACAGTATGTAATCCAGATATTCCGTTCCCCAGTCCTCCTGGGAAGCAGGAACCGCTCCCGGCATCAGGGAAAGAGCCTCCTGGTCTGCACGCATTTCCACGTGTTTTTCGCGAAGTCTTTCTGCCAGTACAGGAAGAAGCGCTTCTTTCATGCTGTCATGGACGAGAAGGGATTCACAGGCATTGCACACACCTACCCTCTGAGTCTTCGCGTTCATGATAATATCTGCTGCCATTTCCGGATCAGCGGTCTCATCTACATAAATATGACAGTTTCCGGTACCTGTCTCGATGACCGGAATGGTGCTCTGATTTACCACTGCTTTGATCAGTCCTTTACCTCCACGGGGGATCAGCACATCCACATATTCATTCATTTTCATAAATTCCCCGGCGGTTTCTCTGGAGGTATCCTCAATCAGCTGAATGGCATCCTCTGTAATTCCCTGAGCCTTCAAGGTTTCGCGGATACATTTCACAATTGCCTGATTGGAATGAATGGCATCACTTCCGCCTTTCAGGATCACAACGTTTCCCGTTTTAAAACAAAGCCCGAAAGCATCTGCGGTTACGTTGGGACGCGCTTCATAAATAATTCCGATAACTCCAAGAGGAACTCTTTTCTGTCCGATCAGAAGTCCGTTGGGACGTTTTTTCATTCCGGTAACTTCTCCCACAGGATCTTCCAGATCTACAAGTTGGCGAAGTCCGTCTGCCATTCCTTCGATTCTTTCTCTGGTAAGAAGAAGTCTGTCCACCAGACCTTCCGGCATATGATTTGCCTTACCGTTTTTTACATCTTCCTCATTTGCTTTTAAAAGAGTTTCCGAACTTTCAACCAGATGATCTGCCACAGCGGCAAGCACCTGATTTTTTTTATCTGTGGAAATGGTGCGGAGAGCAGCTTCTGCATCTTTTGCACGCTTTCCAAGCTGAACAAGCATTTCTTTCATAATCTGACCTCCCTGAATTTTAGCCTCTTATGCACTGTTTTTCCGTTACAACGATCTCCGGTGAAATATCTGTAGGCTCTGTAGGAACCTGTGGGAGAAGCTGAAATTCAAAGGCTGCTGCCACACGTTTTACCCGGGGATGTTTTTCCAGATAGCGGTCATAAAATCCTCCGCCATAGCCTACTCTGTGATTCTGTCTGTCAAAGGCAACGCCTGGCATGATCATCAGGGCGTCCTCCCACTGTACGATCTCTCCGGACACCGGCTCCGGGATCCCATAGTATCCCGGCTCCAGCTGCGCAAAATCTGTCAGTTTATAAAAAATCATATCAAGCCCCTGTACCTTTGGCACAGCGATTTCTTTTCCGTCTGCCCAGGCTTTTTCAATAAGAAAGCCTGTCATTACTTCATGATTGTAATCTGCATAAACAAGGATTCTGTCCGCTGTCTGATATTCCGCAAGAGCAGTGATATTTTTTGTGATCTCTTTGCTCCATTCCTGTATTTCTTTATCAGAACACGCTTTTCTCTCTGCAAAAATCTGTTTTCTAATGGCTTTTTTTCTTCCATATTTTTCACCTAAATTCGTAATACTTCCATCTTCTTCTTTAATGCTGATATTGTCAAGCTGACTCCTTAAATTCATGCGGATAGTCGCAATATATTCTTTGCGGAGAGCATCTCTTTCCTTCTTTTCTTCTTCTGTAAGACCCACACTTTTGGCCTTGTGGGCAAGTGTATTGATGCGGTCGATTTTTATGTTATCCATATTTTTCCCTCGTATGATATTGTAGTAGTGTTTATAGACCATCTCCAGGGTCTCTATGTTATATATCAAAGCTTCGGCAGAATAGCTGCCTGCATCTGTTACAGCAGTTTTTCTATATAATCAATGAGGTAGAATTCCTCTTTCTGGTTTCCAACAAATAAGGTTCCGTAATTACGGCCTTCCATAACCTTGTGTATCACATGGAAATCTCCGCCGTTGGCGATCACCATATCCGCTCCTGCAGCCGTGGCGATCTCTGCAGCCGTAAGCTTTGTTGCCATTCCGCCTGTTCCCACCTTGCTTCCCGGGCCTTTTCCCATGCTTTTCAGCTTTTCATCCAGCTTTTCTACGGTGTCGATAAACTTTGCATCCGGATTGGTATTCGGATCGTCTGTAAACAGCCCGTCAATATCTGAAAGCAGGATCAGAAGGTCTGCGCCGATCAGAGCTGCGATAACTGCGGAAAGCGTATCGTTATCGCCAAAGGAATCCAGTGCTTCCAGCTCAAAGCTTGAAATAGAGTCGTTTTCATTGACCACAGGAATGGTGTTCAGTGTAAGAAGCTCCTCAAAGGTATTTCGGGCATGCATGCGGTTCAGATTGTTGACCATGGTATTTTTTGTCATAAGGATCTGAGCTGCCATCTGATTATATTCGGCAAAAAGCTTCTGATAGATCATCATAAGCCTTGCTTGTCCCACTGCGGAGCATGCCTGTTTTACCTTCAGCTCTCTGGGGCGCTCATTGAGGCCAAGGGCAGCAGAGCCCACGGCAACGGCGCCTGAAGTTACAAGTACCACGTCTTTTCCCTGATTGTGAAGATCACTGATCTCACGGACAAGCACCTCCAGCTTGCGAAGATCAAGTCTGCCTGTTTCTTTGTGGATCAGGGAAGAAGAGCCTACCTTGATCACAACACGTTTTTTATCTTTTAATAATTCCCGGTAATTCATTGTTGTCTCTCCAAATCTATTTTATCTGTTGATTCCAAGGGCCGCCAGAGCCTCTGACTGTTTCTTTTCCATAACAGCCGCCTCTTCCGGTTCCATGTGGTCATATCCCAGAAGATGGAGCATACTGTGCGCAAAAAGGAAGCTGAACTCTCTTTCTGTACTGTGTCCGTATTCCTCAGCCTGAGCATATACCCTGTCCACAGAGATCATAACATCTCCCAGCAGAAGCTCGTCTGTATCAAGGTCAAAGTATTCATCCTGATCCTCAATAATGGAATAGTCTGCAGGAGACGGAAACGGGATCATAGGAAATGAAAGTACGTCTGTGGGCGCATTGATATTTCTGAACTGGGCATTTACTTCCTTGATCTCCTCGTTATCCGTGATCACAAGATTCACGCTGGCTTCATAGGGGCACTGCTCTGTTTCCAGAATCTTATGTGCCACGCAGTTGGCAAGCTTTGTATAATCAATGTCCAGTTTTTTTTCTGTTTCATAATCTATCTGAATCGTCATGATTTTTTCTCCTGACTGCGGCGGGCTGTACGGGGCTTCGCCGGCTTCTGTTTTTTCTCATATTCGTCGTATGCCTGTACGATCTGCTGAACAAGAGGGTGGCGCACAACATCCTTGCTGGTAAGCTGGCAGAAGCCGATATCCTCTATTTTTTTCAGCACCTTCATGGCAACATCCAGACCGGAAACCGCATCTCTGGGAAGATCCTTCTGAGAAGCGTCTCCTGTGATAATAACCTTTGAGCCAAAACCGATACGGGTCAGAAACATTTTCATCTGTGCAGGCGTGGTATTCTGCGCCTCGTCAAGAATAATAAAGGCATTGTCAAGGGTACGTCCTCTCATATAGGCCAGAGGTGCAACCTCTATCAGTCCTCTCTCCATATTTTTTGCAAAGCTGTCTGCTCCCATGATCTGGTAAAGAGCATCATAAAGAGGACGAAGATATGGATCTACCTTGCTCTGAAGATCTCCGGGCAGAAATCCCAGTTTTTCCCCTGCCTCAATAGCAGGACGGGTCAGAATGATGCGGCTTACCTCTTCGTTTCTGAAAGCAGTGACTGCCATTGCCATTGCAAGATAGGTTTTTCCTGTACCCGCAGGTCCTACTCCGAAAACAATCATTTTTTTGCGGATCTGCTCCACATATTCCTTCTGTCCCAGAGTTTTGGGTTTAATGGGACGTCCCTGTATGGTATTGCAGATAAAATCTTTATCGATTTCTGTAAGAACCTCATTTCGCTGCTCCATGGCAAGAGCCAGGGCATAGCTGACGTTCTGTTTTGTGATGGTATTTCCTCTCTGCGCCAGAACTACCAGTTCGCCGATCAGCTTTTTCGCCTGGGAAGCGCTTCCCTCAGTTCCAAGTATTTTCAGAATGCCGTCTCTTGATATCAGAGTGACATTCAATGTTCTTTCGATCAGTTTCAGATGTTCGTCGAACTGCCCGAATACATTCCCTTCCAGATCAGCCGGAATTTCCAGATGCAGTTCGATAATACTGTTAGCCATTCTCTGTTGTCCTTTCTTTTGGTTGCTCCAGTATTTCCACCGGAGTTTCCTTTCCGATTTTTTCAATGATCTCCAGATTTCCTCTGCTGATACAGGTTCTGTGATCCACATCTATTTTAACATTATTTGCAGATATTTGAACCCCCTTTTCCATTAATTTTTCTTCATAATCCTGAAGAATACAAAAAGCCTCTGTCTTTGCCTCCTGTTCTGTACGTATTATCTTTTTCTTCTGGTATCGGTTCATAGTAATACGGCCTGTGGAAACAGGAAGCCTAAAATTCTCAGTGAGCTTCACCGGAAGCTCTTCTGTCAGAGTATGCCAGCCCTTTTTATGCTCTGCTCCCCATTCCAAGTATAGCTTCCCAATCTTTAAAAAGCCTCCAGTTTCCTGAATATTTTCCCGTATTTCTGCTTCATACTCCAATGGAAGCTCAGCATAATAGGACAGCTTCCTTTTTATGTAAATATCTGCATCTGCATGAACATATTCATAGCGTGTCACTTCCTGACTGTCATTTTTCAATTCAAGACAGCCGGAAATCAGAACGTCTCCTGTTTTACAGGTTTCCCCTGGTCTGATCCGGGGAACTCCGGCCCTGGTAATGATCTTTACCACAGTTCCGGATTCTGTGGCTGTCAGATTGCAGGGTTCTGCTTTTTCTTTTTTCTTTTTATTCTGAAAATCCCCTTCTTTTACTGTAATAACCAGTCGTGTTCCTTCTGTTCTTGCAGAAACCCAGGCTGTCTGAGGATATTCTTCCCGGATGGAAGCTGCAATGGCGCTGCAGTTTAAAGATTTTTTTTTCATACCATGGGAAACACCCTGATCCTCCAGAAACTTCAGGATTTCCGGTGTGCTGTTCGCCCTGTTTCCTTCAATATGGATATTCCAGATACGTCCGGAAAGCATAAGAAGAAGCATTCCGCACAAAAAAATTCCCAGAAAAAAAGCTTTTCTTTTTACGCCTTTTTCCACCCAAAAAGGAAGCCCCTGTTTTTCCAGAATATGAATTCTCACCTTTGTTTTTCTCCGTATTGGTCCCAGCAGAAAAAAATGGCTGACGGAAAAAATACAGGTAAAGCTCTTATCCTTATTTTGTCTCAGATTCCGGACGACAATTCCTCTTGCCATGCAGAGATTAAAAAAACGTTCTGTCTGTCCGCTACAGATAAGAACTTCCACATATCCGTTCAGAAAACAAAGGATTTTTTCCATAGCTTCCTCCTACCGTTCCGGGATGATCCGGGAGATTTTTCCTGTAACTGTCATCTCTTCCATGGTATACCAGGGAATTTCCAGATTTTTTCCCATGATTGTCAGTTTTCCCGAAAAAGTGCTTACAATGATTTCCTCCTCTGTCAGCTTCAGAATACTGCGGTAATTTTCAATAACAGCCTGGCTGCATCCTGTCAGTGTAACAACAGTCTCTCTGCAGGCAAGATCTCTGGGAACCTCAAGAGCAGTCAGACAGCCTTCCCTGAGCTGTTTTCTTTTTTGCTGAAAAAACAAAGCATCGACCTCCTCTGATTCCCGCGCACACAAAAACAGAAAAACCTTCGGCTTTTATCGTAATTTATGCCGAAGGCTTTATCTTTATTCCTGACGGAACAATACCATGGAAAACCATAATATTGTATTGCCGCCCAGATTGTATTCCATTTGCTGTTCTTCTACAATTTCCGCAGCCACTACTCCATGGCTTTCCAGACAGGGGTGCATTTTTTCCGGATGCCTGCAGGGTTTTCCCTGGGGGAATGTACACTCCTGACAGATATCACAGGATTCTGTGGACAGGGTAAAAACGGAAAACCCCTGTTCCCGGAGAAATGAGGCGATTTCTTCTGTGATTTTTTCATGCTGGTGTCTGGTGGAAAGCATTTCCTCCATATTCATAAGATCCGACACTTCCGCCACACTGGAAAAAAACACTGCCTGGGGATATCTGCTGATCCTGTCCCGGCACTGCTCCAGTGAACCTACAGCTGGAGGGCAGGCCCAGGTAGTGCCAAAACGTTCACATTCCTGACTGCAGATCGTGCGGACCCTTTCCCTTACCTCAATCCCCTTTGTGTCAAGAATACGGTACTCATACACCGGAAACTGAGAAATATATTCCTCAAATTTTCTCATATCCAACTGTTTTATCATAAGCTTATCCTTCCTTCTGTACTGCCTGTATCATAATCTGCTCAAACAAACCGCCCATTGTCAAAAACCGGTGGAATTTCGGTAACCCTGGTATAGCAGAAAGTTAGTATTCGTTATACTAATTCAAAATGATCAGCGCCATAAATACAAGATTTTCTTCACCGGCATTTGTCAGCGCATGGCCTTTGCCGTCCGGAGTAAAGGTCATGTCTCCTGCTTCTACCATACGAAGTTCTCCGTTATCGCTGTAAATTCCTTTTCCGGAAAGAATGTAATAGGTTTCGCTTTCTCCGTGATGTTCATGATATCCCAGGGAACAGCCTGGTTCCAGAGTCACCTCTGCATAAAGACCACATTTTCCATTTAACTGTTTTTCATTAAGGATCGGCTTAAGAAGAACATGACCGGTTCCTCCGCACATGTTTTTAATACGCTGAATTTCCATAAAAGAATCCTCCCTGGCAAAAACTTTTTTATTTATGATAAGGTTCATTGTTCAGAATACGGAATCCTCTGTATATCTGTTCCAGAAGTATCATCTGCATCAGCTGATGAGGAAAAGTCATTCTGGAAAAGCTCAGCCGGAAATCTGCTCTTTTTAGTACCTGTTCACTTAGTCCAAGAGAGCCTCCGATCACAAAAGCAACTGAGCTTTTTCCTTCAATTCCCAATTGTCCGATTTTTTCAGAAAGTTCTACAGAGTCCAGCATTTTTCCGTCAAGAGCAAGAGCGATCACATAATCCTGGTCCCGGATATTTTTCATGATGCGCTCGCCTTCTGTTTTTTTGATCTGTTCGTTTAAAGCCTCCGAAGCCTTGTCCGGAGTCTTTTCATCAGCCACCTGACAGAAGGTAAGCTTACAGTACCTGCTCAGACGTTTTGCATATTCCTGTATCCCTGCGGTAAGATATTTTTCTTTGATCTTGCCCACAGATAAAATCCGGATCTCCATTATACTTCATAGTCAAGACAGATACGGTTGCAGGTAACTGTCCTAATAAAAGAAACCATTTTCTGATGTTCCGGATGAACCTGATAACCGTCAAGAGCCTCCTGGGATTCCAGTTCACAGAAAAGTCCGATTTCATGTGTGCTGGCAGGAAGAGCATCTGTGACTACCTTAACAGATATCAGCCCCGGGACGATTCCCGTCAGACGTTCCAGCCCTTCTTTGATCCGTACTGCCGCTTCTTTTTTTTGTTTGTCATCTAAAGTTTCCTGAAATGACCACATTACAATGTGCTTTACCATGTTTTTCTCCTTTCTTTCCTTTACAGGCTTTCTTCAATAAAATTCTGGAATTCCTCCATGGACATCAGAACCTTCCGGGGCTTTGTGCCTTCCTCCGGTCCTACAACTCCGGCATCACAAAGCTGATCCATGATTCTGGCAGCTCTGTTAAATCCGATTTTAAACATACGCTGAAGCATTCCAATGGAGGCTTTTTCCTTATCAATAATAAACTTGCCGGCTTCCTCAAAATATACATCCCTTTCCTCTGCTCCGGATCCTCCTCCGGACAGACTGGCAGTATTTACCTGCTGTTCAATCTGCGGATTGTACTGCGCCGTGGGATTTTTATCTGCAAGAAAGTCCACGATGCTGCTGACTTCTTCGTCTGAAACAAAAGCGCCCTGCAGTCTGGCAGGCTTCTGATATCCCTGAGGATAAAAAAGCATATCTCCTTTTCCAAGAAGCTTTTCTGCGCCGTTCATATCCAGAATTGTTCTGGAATCCACGCCTGAGGAAACAGAAAAAGCAATTCTGGAGGGCATATTTGCCTTAATAAGACCTGTGATAACATTTACGGACGGCCGCTGTGTGGCTATGATCAGATGGATTCCCGCAGCTCGGGCAAGCTGGGCCAGACGGCAGATCGCATCCTCCACTTCTCCCGGAGCCACCATCATCAGATCCGCAAGCTCATCCACGATAATAATGATCTGAGGCATACGCTCCGGCGGGGTTTCTCCCTCGGGGATCCTCATTCCATCTACTTTTTTATTGTACTCCTGAAGATTTCGCACATTAAATTCCGCAAAAGTGTTGTAGCGGTTCATCATCTCTGTTACTGCCCAGTTCAGTGCGCCTGCCGCCTTTTTGGGATCAGTGACTACCGGGATCAGAAGATGAGGGATTCCGTTGTACACGCTTAACTCAACCACCTTGGGATCGATCATGATCAGCTTGACCTCTTCCGGTTTTGCTTTGTAAAGTATACTCACTATCAGAGTATTGATACATACAGACTTACCGGAGCCTGTCGCTCCTGCGATCAGAAGGTGCGGCATTTTGGCAATATCTGTAACAACTGGCTTTCCGGCAATATCCTTGCCTACGGCAAAGGAAAGTTTTGATTTTGCTCCCTGAAACTCCTGGGACTGCAAAATCTCCCGGAGCATAACTGCCTGATTTTCTTTATTGGGAACCTCGATTCCCACAGCTGCCTTTCCGGGAATCGGCGCCTCAATACGGATATCCGGAGTTGCCAGGTTCAGCTTGATATCATCAGCAAGACCTACGATTCTGCTGACCTTCACTCCCATTTCCGGCTGAAGCTCATATCTGGTTACTGTGGGACCGCAGCTTGCGTTTGTCACAGTAACATTTACACCAAAATTATGCAGTGTATCCTGAAGCTTCTGGGCAGTCTGGCGAAGATGGGCATCGGAATCGCCTTTGCCCTTTCCGTTACCTCTTTTCAGAAGCTTCAGGGGAGGATAATGATATTCTTTTTTTACTTCTGCATCCTTACTGGTGATCTCCTTCTGGATATTTCGGATTCCATTTTCTATTTCTGTTTTGGACGATTTTGGATTCTTATGAGGCTGAGAGACTTCCGATGCTGCGGACTGAACAGATGCTTCTGTATTTTGCTGTTCCTCTTTCCTGAAATCCTCAAAAGAATCTGAAATTTCTTTACTCTCGTCCTCATAAGCCTGGATTTCATCAAAATCCAAAGAATCTGAAGGCGAGTGTTCCATCTCTATATTAATATCAGTGTGGTCATCAGCAGCCTCACTGGAAGAATCTGCCCGATGTATACTGAATTCCAGCTGTCCCTGACCGGCTGCTGAAGTCCGGACTTCAAAATCCTCCTCAGCGGCCTGAGCAGCAGTCTCTGATGTTTCTTTTGTTTTTTTCTTTTTTGGAGGAGTCAGTTTTGTTCCTTCCAGAAAGCCGTGAGAAGAAGCCTCTTTCTGTTCCTGTCTGGCATTAAGGGCCGCAGCCGCCTCACTGTTTTCCTGTTCCAGAGCCTGGGCAGCCTGTTTTTCTGCCTCTAACGTTTCCTCCAGCCTGCGTATTCTTTCTGCCTGACGGTTTTCCCTCTTCTGTCTGCGTTCCTGATCCCGGATCTCTTTTTTCAGATCCCGCTCCGGCTGCCCTTCCATATAGCGTTCATGTCCGCCCTTTACAAGGCTTACAATGCTGTCCCAGATTTTAAAAATAAAATCAAAAAAGGATCTCTGAGTAATCAGGATCATTGTAATAAGAAGCACAAGTACAATGATAATATATCCGCCTACAATTCCAAAAGCAGACGTAGAGGACATGCAGATCGCGCCTCCGATCACACCGCCTCCCGTATGAAGCTCTGAACTGCGTTTATAATAATCCATAAATCCCGTACCCGGAAGATATCCCTCTGTTAAAAGCTGTACAAAGCCACACAGAAAAAGAAAAAACACAAGGGCTGCCAGTGTTTTTTTGTACGCGAGAGGATTTTTTCTGTTGGACATCAAAAAGGCAGCACCCACAAAAAGCAGTACGGGAAATACATAAGCCAGAAGTCCCATAATCCCAAAGCAGACCGCGCTGATCTGGTCGCCTACAGCGCCGCCCAGTCCAAAATTACTGATAACCAGGATCATAGAAGCAGCCAGAATGATCAGCAGAATGATTTCTGTCTGGAATCCACTTGTAACATTTTGCTTTTTAGCAGTGGTTTTTCTTCTTGATGCGGTACTCTTTGCTGTTTTTCCTGTGGTTCCTCTTTTGCCTTTCTGGTTCTTTGATGCTGCCATATCCAGGCTTCCCTCCTACTACTTCTATTGCTTTTATTACTACCGGTATCAGAACCCGTTATAAGTTCTGATACCCTTTTGTTTTTTTATAACACATAATTACCGATAAGAGCAGCAAAGCCCACAATAAAACAGTAATATGCAAAATAACGGAATCTGCCCCTGTTCACAAGTCTGAGCAGTACACGGATGGTAAAATACCCCACAACTGCAGAGATGAGCATTCCCAGTACAAAGGTAAATCCCAGGCCAACGGTCATTGCAGGCGCGCTAAACTGTCCCAGCTCCACAGCCAGGGCTCCGATAATAGCCGGCACTGACAGAATGTAAGAATATTTCACTGCAAAACTCCGTGTAAATCCACTCATCAGACCTGCGCTGATCGTCAGTCCGCTTCTGGAAAGTCCGGGAAATACAGACAGTCCCTGACAAATACCGATCCACATGGCATTTCCGAATCCGGCGTCTCTTGCAGCTTTTTTTCCGCCCATTCTGCCAAGATCCACCACAAGAAGAACGATTCCTGTAATCAGGATTCCCGCTCCCGGCAGCAGCTGTGAAGAAGCCGCAAGCACAACAAGCCTTCTGGCTGTATAACCCAGAAGTGCAGTCGGTATCATAGAAACAAGAAGCAGGAGCGCAAATTTCTTATAAGTACTGCTTACGATTTTTGCATATCGAAGTCTGTCTCCTGTTCTTTTATTATGGATATAAAGAGACAGATTTCCGATTGTATCCATCAGCATGTCCAGAGACTCCAGCAGAAGTCTTGAAATATCCTTCCAGAAAGTAAGTATCACTGCTGCCAGCGTACCAAAATGAAGCATTGCTTCCAGAAGAACACCCGTTTCGTGCTCCATCCCCAGAATGTTCTGAAGAATGCACAGATGTCCAAAACTGCTTACAGGAAGAAACTCCAGTATTCCCTGCACAACTGCAAGCAGGATCACATATAAAACTGTCATATTTTTAACCTTTTCTTTCGTCTGTTTTCTTCAAATGGCATGAAAGCTGCCGTTTTATTCCATGTAAAAGCCAAAAATTCAAAGTGTTTTCCCGGCTTTTGCTGTATCAGTATATCACAGTTCTGAAAAAGTTACAAGATATCCCCGACAAAAAATCGAACATGTGAGCGGATACGGTTGCTGCTGCCGGACGCATCCCCGCGGAACTTTTTTATTTCCCTGAAAAATCCGTACAGACTGTACTATATTCCCGGTAAACAAAAAAGGAAAACCTGCCACAGCATACAGCCGTGACAGTTCCCCGAATCATCTCAGCCTGAACATTGGGTTTCCGCTTTTATACAGGCTATTATTATTTTAAAATCAGTTTGCGTGAGGCAGTCTCTCATCGATCATGTTCATCAGATGATCTGTGGAGCGAAGCGGTGCTACAAATGCAGCATCTTCCACAGCTGCAAGTTTTGCATTTTCACATGCAAGAACTCCGCCATAAATCTCGCCCATTTCTGCATAACGGTAAACCGGAAGCTTATCGTTCATCTCATCAGAAATATCCTCTACATCATCAAACGGCATTTCAACCTCATATACATGAGCCAGCTCTGCAGCAACCTCCCAGTTGGAGAATACCACATCTTCCTCAATGGCCTGTTCAACAACCTGAAGTCTGCGCTCAGTATTGGTGAAAGTACCATAGGTAGACGCAAATCCTGTTCCCGGGATCACAACGTCTGCAAGTTTGGCAGCCTCTGTCATGTGAGTATCGCATACCATCAGGAATACAAGCTCTTTCAGAAGCTCCGGAGCCGGATCCTCACCGAATACCAGAAGGGCTTTTACACCTTCCATAGTCTCTGCCCCTGCAGTGATTCCAAGATCAACAAGACCCTGGCTGTTGTTCTTTGCTTTCAGCATAAGGATACCGTCGCGGGCTTTTCCGATATGACCGGAAACAACTGCGATGTCACCAAGAAGCGCAGCAGCCTCAGTAGTTACTACGTTCTGCTGGAATACGATCATTGCTTTCTTTGCATTTGCATAAAGCTCAGCGATCTCTTTTGCTTCTTCAGATACAGCAGCACCTTCTACAGATGCCTTAAATGCGTCAAAGCCTTCTGCACCTGTGCCCTTGCCCATATCAAGAAGAGCCTTTGCAACACCCTTGAAGAAACCAAGGCTGTTGTCTGTCTCAACAGTTTTATAAGCAAAGCTCATATGATCCTGTGCATATCCTTCCGGATTTACAAGGATAACCTTTGCTCCGTTCTTTGCTGCCTGTTTCAGTTTCAGACGGATCACCTGATTTTCTTTTGCAATAAAGCCTGCGCACAGGATCACATCTGCAGAAAGAACCTCGTTGATGGTGTTCGGAGAAGCGTTTACGCCCAGAACCTTTTCAAGACCGTTCTCTCTGTTGTTGAAGCAGAGAGTCTTAGCTCCGATAGAATCTGCGAACTTCTTGATCACATATGCTTCTTCGTTTGTATATCTGTCAGAAACTGCTACAGCAACTGCGTTTCTTCCGTATTTTGCGGCAAGAGATTCTGCTTTCTTTGCAGTCAGCATAAATGCTTCATGATAATCAACCTCTGTAAGCTCTCCGTCCTTTCTTGCCATTGGCTCAAGGAGTTTGCCGTCCATAACAGAACAGTCAAAGCCGAACTTTCCTCTTCCGCAGAGAAGTCCTTTATTGACAGCGCCTTCTCTGTCCGGAACAGCTTTTACCAGCATGTCTCCATAGGTTTCAAGATGCATGGAGCAACCTACTGAGCAGTAAGCGCAGGTAGTATCGGTAGCCTCAGTGTCAAGCGGAACAGATTTTTCAAGAGTAAGATTTTCCTGAAGAGCGCCTGTAGGGCAGACACTTACACACTGGCCGCAGGAAATACATCCTGTTTCAGAAAGCGGCTGTTCAAGAGCCGGCATAACAACTGTGTCAAATCCACGTTTCACAAGGCCAAGAGCGCCTACTCCCATAACCTCATCGCAGGCACGAACACAGAGTCCGCAGAGGATACATTTATTCGGATCCCTTAAAATGAACGGATGCTCATCGTGGAATTCCACTTCATTGATGTCTCCTGCCAGACGGTCCGGATCCACATCGTACATATTTGCATAGGAGATCAGCTTACACTCAAAGTAATCTTTACATCCGCACTCCAGACAGCGATGAGCTTCTTCAACAGCCTGCTCCTCGTCGTATCCGAAGACTACCTCTGTAAAGTTGTCTTTTCTTTCTTCTGCATTCAGCTGCTCCATAGTCGGACGGCACATTCTCTCACGGTCTTCAAAAGTAGCCGGTGTTACGTCCTTTTTGGTTACATAATAGTTTGGCTCGTATTTGATCTCTTCTCCGCGAAGATAAGCATCTACGATCAGATAGCTCTTCTTTGCATCGCCAATGGACTCAACTGCGATGGAAATCTTGTCATTACCGCAGTCACCGCCTGCGAATACGCCCGGAAGTGCTGTCATGTATGTATCTTTATCATAAACAAGGCCGCCCTTTCTGGTAAGCTCAACCCCGTTCATTCCTTCTGCATTTACTCTCTGGCCGATTGCAAGGATTACAGTGTCCACATCAATCGTCTCTGTTTTTCCTTCTACCGGAACCGGAGCGCGACGTCCGGATGCATCCGGCTCACCAAGTTCCATAACCTGAAGAACCATCTGACGGCAGTGTCCGTTTTCATCAGAAATGATCTCAAGAGGATTGGTCAGGTTCAGGAAGATTACTCCCTCTTCCTCTGCTTCCTCGATCTCGATCATATCTGCAGGCATCTCATCTTTTGTTCTTCTGTAAATATTATAAACCTTGTCAGCGCCAAGACGTACTGCTGTACGGCAGGCATCCATAGCGGTATTACCGCCGCCTACAATGGCAACGTTTTTGCCAAGGTCAATATCTTCATTACGAACAACTTTTCTGAGGAAATCAATACCGCCGATTACACCCTCGGCATCCTCGCCTTTGCAGCGGACACCGGTAGATACCCATGCGCCGATACCAACGCATACAGCATCAAAATCTCTGCGGATCGCTTCAAAAGAGATGTCCTCGCCGATCTTTGTATTTGTAACCATGGTTACGCCCATTTTTTCAAGAACAGCGATTTCCTCATCCAGAACTTCTTTCGGAAGACGGTATTCCGGAATACCATAGCGGAGCATACCGCCAAGCTTTGGCATTGCCTCGTAGATCGTCACATCATGACCAAGCTGACGGAGGAAATATGCCATGGAAAGTCCGTAAGGACCGCCGCCGATCACAGCAACGTTCTTTCCTGTGTCCGGCTCGCACTCCGGAACAAACGGATCTTCACCGAACTCGTCAGTATCTGCTGCAAATCTCTTAAGGTTTGCAATAGCGATAGGCTCGTCTACCATACCGCGGCGGCATGCTGTCTCACACGGATGAGGACAGACACGACCGATAGATCCCGGAAGCGGAATGTTTTCTCTGATCAGTTTGATAGCCTCTTCATACTGTCCGTTTGCGATCAGACCTACATAGCCCTGACAGTCTGTACCTGCAGGACATGCAAGCATACATGGCGGACGGCAGTCACCCTTATGGTTGGAAAGAAGAAGCTCCAGGTTTGTTTTTCTTGATTCAATAACACGCGGTGTATTGGTATGGATGATCATATCCGGTGCGATCTCGGTTGCACAGGCCTTCCAGAGTTTCGGATTGCCTTCCATCTCTACCATACAAAGTCCGCATGCGCCGTAAATTTCTGTTCTCTCATCATAGCAAAGAGTAGGAATGAAAATATCGTTCTCTTTGCAGACATCGAGAATGGTCTGGCCGGGAAGTCCATAGACTTCTTTTCCGTCGATATTTAATCTGTATTTATTCACAGTCTGCACCTCCTATTAAACTCTCTTTACTGCGCCAAATTTACAGGATTCCTCACACTTGCCGCACTTGATACATACAGCAGGATCAATCTTATGCTGCTGTTTTTTCTCGCCGCTGATGGCGCCAACCGGGCAGTGTCTTGCACAGGCTGTACAGCCCTTGCAGTCCTCTGTAATCTCGTAGTGAATAAGAGCCTTACAGGATTTTGCAGTACATTTATGATTGTAAATATGATCCTCATATTCATTGCGGAAATATTTCAGAGTGGTGAGTACCGGGTTCGGAGCAGTCTGTCCAAGTCCGCACATAGCGCCGTCCTTGATCTTTCCTGCAAGCTCTTCCAGAAGCTCGATATCTCCGTCTTTTCCTTCGCCCTTTGTGATTCTCTCAAGAATCTCAAGCATTCTCTTGGTACCGATACGGCAGTAGTTACATTTACCACAGGATTCTTTCTTGGTAAAGTCAAGGAAGAAACGTGCCATATCTACCATACAGGTATCCTCGTCCATTACGATCATACCGCCGGAACCAACGATAGCGCCTGTCTTATTGATATCTTCATAAGTAACAGGAGTATCAATAAGATCTGCAGGAATACATCCGCCGGAAGGACCGCCCATCTGAACAGCCTTGAATTCTTTGTCGTTTTTGATTCCGCCGCCGATGTTGTAAATAACTTCTTTCAGGGTCATTCCCATAGGAACCTCAACAAGACCGCCCTTCTTGATTTTTCCTGCAAGAGCAAATACCTTGGAGCCCTTGGATTTTTCAGCACCTCTGTCAGCAAAGGCCTGTCCGCCATTGGCAATGATCCATGCAACGTTTGCATAGGTTTCTACGTTATTGATGTTGGTCGGAAGCTTCCAGTATCCCTTTGCAGCCGGGAACGGAGGTTTCAGTCTTGGCATACCTCTCTCTCCTTCAAGAGAAGCAATAAGAGCAGTCTCCTCACCGCATACAAATGCGCCTGCGCCTGCTTTGATACGGATATCAAAGTCAAAGCCTGTTCCAAACAGATTTTTGCCCAGATAACCCTTTTCTCTTGCCTGTGCCATGGCGATCTCAAGACGTGCGATTGCCAGTGGATACTCAGCACGGCAGTAAATGATACCCTCGGTAGCGCCTGCAGCAAAACCGCCGATGATCATACCTTCCAGCAGGGAGTGAGGATCGCCTTCCAGAACGGAACGGTCCATGAATGCACCCGGGTCACCCTCGTCCGCATTACATACCATATATTTCTGCGCGCCTTTATTGGATTTGATCGCATTCCATTTAAACCAGGTGGGGAAGCCTGCGCCTCCACGTCCACGCAGACCGGATACCTTTACAACCTCGATGACTTCATCCTGTGTCATCGTAGTGATAACCTTCTTCGCTGCCTCATATCCACCTTTTGCTATGTACTCATCAATCTTCTCCGGGTTGATCAGACCACAGTTTCTCAAAACCACACGTCTTTGCTGGGAAAGGAAGGTCTTATCCTCCTCAGAAATCGTGTACTCTGCCACCGGCTCCCCGCCGATCAAATGTTTTTCCACAACCTCAGCTACCTTTTCCGGCTGAAGCTTTACATATCTCGCCTCTAATTCCCCGTTGTCCTTGTACACGTCCACGATGGGCTCTAGATAACAGGTACCGATACATCCGGTCTTGTCGATCACGACATTGTCCAGCTTTTTCTCAGCTACAAGTCTCTCGAACTCGTTAGAGGTTTTCTTAGCGCCTGTAGCAATACCACAGCTACCTTGTCCTATTACAACTTTCATTTTTTTACCTCCTACGCATTCTTTGCCTTGTAATCATCTAAAATCTTAGTTACAGAAGATTTTGTCAGGTTACCAAAGGTCTCCTCGCCGTCGACAGTCTTCACCATCATCACCGGCGCCAGAGAACAACATCCAAGACAGGCAACCGCATTCAGCGTAAACAGACCGTCCTCCGTGGTCTCTCCATCCTGAATCCCCAAATGTTCACTGACTGCCTCCTGAATCATATCAGCGCCATTTACATGGCAAGCAGTACCTTTACAGAGCATAATCAGATATTTTCCAATTGGCTGCAGACGGAACTGTGCGTAAAAAGTCGCCACGCCATAAATCTTTGCAGGCATGATTCCGGTCCTCTCAGAAATATAGTTGATTGCATCCATAGAGAGATAGCCATAAATATCCTGTGTCTTCTGCAGAATGGTAATAAGGCTTCCCGGTACTTTCGCATACTTTTCCAGTACAGGAGCCAGCTCGGCGAAATTCCCATCGGAACTTGCGCCGCTTTGACATCCACACGTCTTGCTCATCTCTTGTCCCTCCTAAGCATAATCGTTATTATATTATCAATAGAAGAATTATATCACAAAAGAACAAACAAGGGAACTAAAAACCCAAAAATTTTGTTTATTTTATGCGGAAATTCTAGGAAAAACCTCAATAAAATTAACTTTTATAGGTTAGCTTCAACTACCTCCAATTTGTTTCTTTCCACAGTTTTCTTCTGCCCATTTTCTCCAATCATCTGATGAAGCTTTGCCAACGCTTCTTTAATGCCTCCTACTTCATCAATCAGCCCTTCACGGACCGCATCTTCTCCCTCCAACATCGTCCCTACATCCTTGACCAGCTGAGAGGTATCCAGCATCAGCTCCTCCAACCTCTGCTGAGTGATATGGGAATGACCCGCGATAAATGATGTAATTCTATCCTGAATTTTTTCCATATTTCTATAGGTCTGAGCAACACCGATAAACATTCCATTGGAGCGAACTGGATGAATCACCATCGTCGCACTGGGAACCACGAAGGAATAGTCCGCTGAGACCGCCATGGGAACTCCGATAGAATGGCCTCCTCCCAGAACCAGAGACACTGTCGGAACACTAAGTGACGCGATCATCTCCGCAATAGCCAATCCCGCTTCCACATCGCCTCCTACTGTATTTAGCAAGACCAAGAGTCCATCCACATTCTGGTCATCCTCAATCATTGCAAGCTTTGGCAGTACGTGTTCATATTTCGTGGTTTTGCTGTGATTAGGTGCAGATTCATGCCCCTCCACTTCTCCGATAATTGTCAACAAATGTATCCTGTGCTTTCCAGAATTCTCTTCTAGCGTCACCTGTCCCATATCTTTGATCTGCTCATTGACAGCCTGATCTTCTTCCCGTTCTTCTTTTTTGTTTGTCTCTGACATAAAAAATACCTCCAGATTTTCAATATTCTAGAGGTATTATCCACCATATTCCCTATAATTATTCCAAAGGCAAAAAGCACACGGTTTCTTTACTCATCCCAATTGTGCCATACATCGGTCACATCATCGTCATCTTCCAAAAGCTCTAAGGTCTTTTGCAAATCTTTCACAGCTTTCTCCTCTGTCAGTTCCACATAAGTCTGAGGAATCATTGCCACCTGCGCCTCTAGCATCGGCACCCCTTCTTTTTCCAGCGTCTCCCTTACCACACTGAAGTCATCTGGCGCTGTAAGTACCTCATAGCTGTCTTCCTCTTCATTGAAATCTTCTGCTCCCGCATCCAAAGCTGCCATCATCAGATCATCGGCATTCATCTCACAGTCTTCTTTTGCGATGATAATCTGCCCTTTCTTGTCAAACATAAAGGACACACATCCTTGCACGCCGATACTGCCATTCCCCTTTGAAAACGCGCTTCTGACATTTGCCGCGGTGCGGTTTTTATTATCTGTCAGCGCCTCCACGATAATTGCGATTCCATTAGGTCCATAGCCCTCATAAGTAACCGCTTCATAGTTATCCGCTGATGCATCTCCGGCTGCCTTTTTAATTCCACGGTCAATGGTGTCATTGGGCATATTATTCGCTTTCGCCTTCGCGATCACATCTCGCAGCTTGCTGTTATTAGCCGGGTCTGGTCCGCCTTCCTTCACCGCAATCTCAAAGCCCTTCAGATAAATTTCACGCAGCGCCCTTTCCGAAATTACCGAATCCGCCAGATTTCTTGAAAATTCCTGGTTATTTCCGGCAAAATGCTTGATCGTTCCGCTGGTTCCCGCTTTTCCAATGCCCTTCAGCTGGGCTGCCGCCATTTTCCCGGTCAGATAGGGATCCTCTGAAAAATATTCGAAATTCCTTCCGTTCAGCGGATTCCTGTGGATATTCATTCCCGGCCCCAGAAGAAGATCCACCCTGTTTCTTCTCAGCTCCAGCCCTTCCATTTCAAAGAGGGCTTCCACTAACGCTTCATTAAAGGTACAGGCCAGGCAGGTCCCGTTGGGCAGGCTGAAGGCATGGGTGCCGCAGTCCATACGTATGCCGGAAGGGCCGTCGGCACAGCAGCCCACCGGGATGCCGAAGTCCTTCAGCCTGTCCGTCACGCCGCCGAAGGCGCCTGCTGTTCCCGGAGTCACCTTAGGGGAACACATTCCTTCCCCGCGCACGATACAGGCAAGATCCTCATCGGTCAGCTGGGAAAGGAATTCGTCCAGTTCCGCCTTTTTATCATATACATCTCCCAGGGTAATGCCCTTATCGCCGCTGCAGGCCGCAGCTTCGGGCCTGTTTTCCCGAATCCGGTCCACAAGGCTTATGGTGCGCAGGGGCACAGCCTCCTTTTCCATTTCCAGTTCCAGGGAATCATCAGCCTCTCCCGCAGTCTTTTTATCGCAGACAGCCTCCGGCTTCAAGCGGAAAAACGGAGTCACAGGCGCCAGCGCTTCCTCAAGCTGCTGTGTCACCTTCAGCTCCGGCTGCGTAAAGGAGCCGCATAAAGCGGCGCTTCTCACATCCTCTCCCGCAAAAAAGCGGTAAGCGCCTTCCTCTAAGACATAACAGGATTTATGTCCCGTCGCGCCGCTGTCATCATAGGAAGCCAATTCCTTTTTCCATATAGTAAACGGAAGCTCCTCTTTTTCTCCCGGCATAAGCACCCTGGTCTTGGCAAACGAGGCCAGGCTGCGCAGCGGCTTCCCCAGAACTCCCTGGGGCGGGTTAACATAGACCTGCACTACCTGGCGGCCGGGAAATTCTCCTTCATTCGCAACTGCTATTTTTAAGGATACGGAATCGCTGTCCTCTGCAAATTCCAGTGTTTCCATGGAAAAATGTGTATAGGACAATCCAAATCCGAACGGGTAAAGCACTTTGTCTTTGGCTGTTGTTTCAAAATAACGGTATCCCACGTAAATGTCTTCCGTATAAAAATTCCTGTACTGATCGCCAAAGCAGGAGGAGGACGGGTAATCTTCTATGGAACGGGCGATAGTATCGCTCAGACGGCCGCAGGGGTTTACCCTGCCGGTCAGCACGTCGGCAACGCCGCTGCCGCCCTCCATTCCGCCCTGCCATACATAAAGAACAGCGGAGGGCTTACAGGTCTCCACCCATTTCATATCAATGATATTCCCCACATTCAAAAGTACCGCCGTCCTGGTAAAATGTCTGCTTACCGTACGGATCATGGCCTCCTCTTCTTCCGTAAGCAGGTAGCTTCCCGGTTCAGCCTTGGTATCCTGATCCTCCCCGGCGGTCCTTCCGATGATAACCAGCGCCACGTCGCTTATCTGAGCGGCTCTTTTTGCCACATTGTCCGGCAAAGGCATTTCTTCCTGGGACCATGGCTCCTGTCCCCAGCCCTTTCCCTTATCAAAAGGGTGCCCTTCGCACCATTTTTCGTAGACTGCCGCCAGCTCTTCGTTGACGTGTATCTCCTTTTCCTGGCGCAGCGCATCCAGGATTCCTGTCACATAGCGGGTATTTACTAGCCCGCCTGAGCCGGTGCCGCTTTTATAATAATTCAGCTGTATTCTGCCGAATACGGAAACAGTTTCCCCTTTCTTTACCGGCAGCGTGTTGTTCTCGTTTTTCAACAGAACGCAGCCCTCCGCCACAGCCTGGCGGGCCAGCTGTTTATATTTTTCCATGTCCAGATAGTACTTTCCCATTGGTGATGTCCTCCCTTTATATCAGCAGTTCAATATGATAACGGTTCCGCAGAGCGCTTAATTGCACATACGGATTCCGGCTTTTTCCAATCTTGCCTTCAGATAGGCGATGCTTTCCAGATATTCATCGTCCGAATGGAGATGCTCAATGATCATGGGCATCTGCGGGTTTACTCTGTCCGCCAGCCGGGCATATTTTTCCAGATTCAGAATCCCTTCCCCGCAGGCTGTCTCCTTCAGCTGGAAGGTAAACTCCGCCTGAAGGCATACGTCCTTAATGTGGCAGCTTTTGATATGGCTCCCCAGCTTATCGAAGCATTTTTCCATAAAGTCTTCATTATTAAAATATTTTTCCGGACTGGTAATCCAGTTTGCCAGATCCATGTGCACTGCAAACCGTTCTCTGTCCACAGCCGCAATCAGGCGTTCATATTCCTCCGGATCCTTTGGCACCATCCAGGGCATAGGTTCAATCGTATAGTATGTATTCACCGGCGCGGCGGTATCGATGATCTCCTGGATGGATTTCACCGTCTTTTCCCAATGCTCTTCGGAGAAATTCTCCTTATAGGCGCCGTCCCATCTGCTCCCTGTGCTTCCGGCGATATTTACACAGCAGTTGGCGCCTATTTTGTCCGCCAGCTTCAGCTGTCCGATGCAGCGCTCCATGGCCGTCCTGCGCTCTGTTTCTGCCGGCGCCACCGGATTGCACCAGGCGCCCACCTCCGCAATGACAAGGCCGGCCTTTTTTGCCGCTCCTGCATAAGCCTCAATCAGTTCCTCCGGCGCCGTATAATCCACCGGGAACACTACTGCCCCGCAGCCCAGCTCTTTCATTTTCTCCGCCCATTGTGACGGGGTATCATGCTTTAATGATGAAGATAATCCAATCCGCATATGATTTGCTCCTTTACAATTTATATTCATCCTGTTCTAACAACTGAAAATTATAATCAGGTATAAAAAACACATATGTATTCAACACCCAAATAAAGCCCTGCTCTTTATCCCGGCTCACATTATTTTGCACTCTAAGAATTTCCTTTAAATCTAATGAGATAAAGCAATCTTTCAGTAAACCGGATTCAATTTCATACATTCCTCTTAGTATCTTATTCGCTTTACAAATATTATGACGAATGATATGAGCAAACAAATATCTTGTATATCTATAGTAAGCTAAACCTGCAGAAAGATATCCGCACTGCTGCAAAGTATCCGCCAACTGATATTTTGCGGTAACCAGGCTCCTGCCCATCACCACACCAGATAAAATAGTTTCAATCTGCTCCAACAAAAAATTTGTTTCTTTTATACTCAGCAGTCCTTCTACACATTGATCACATACTTCTTCATCTGTCACATCGAATCTTTCTGCTAAAATTTCTTTCAGCTTTAACGGCAGCCTTACTATATTGGATACCATAGTATTTTTCACCAGGTTTTTATATTGTAGCCCTGGCTGTAAATTTACCGGAACACTTCTGTCTGCATAATCGCTATCTGGAATAGCCAGCAGATGCTGATATGATTCAATCATAGGATAATTCAAATAGAGTTGACCCGCGTCGGCCGAATCCACAAAATATGTCTGCATTTTCAATATCTTTTCTTCAGAGAAATTAGGATCATGACGTTCGTAATCAAATACCAGCACTATATTAATAAAATCGGTTTTACGAACCGGTGTTTTATATCCCTTCTTTTTACTTACAATAAATGGCAAATCCACCTCCTCCCAATCATCTTCGTATTCTCTGTTGATATCCAAATAAAGCTGATAAATATTTGTTCCATAAACAATAACATCATCCAAATCCATATCTATTTCAGGAAAACTCTTTAACAACAATTTCATTAATTCATTCTTTTCGTGTTTTCCTTCCACAATAAACAAGTGCTGACGACGCTGTCTGGGTCTAAACCAATCATAATTACTCATATCGTTCGAATTCCCCACTGATGTACATCTTTTCCAGATTATGTCCTTCTCTTAATTCTCTTACAGTAGCATTGCTCAATGCAGTTAGACTTCCGCTGCCGGACAATATAAAAAGGCAATCCGGCCGCATAAACCGGTTTGTCATTAAGTTTGTATTATGCGTCGTCATTATAATCTGACACTGCGGAAATTTTTTCTTAAAAAATTTTATGATATTTTCAGACATTTCATAATGGTAAAAAGCATCGAATTCATCAAGATACATTACAGTAGCTGTTTTTCCCATTTCAAAACGGCGGTACAGATTAGTAAGAGCGA
>ENA-OPSO01000199-OPSO01000199.1-human-gut-metagenome-genome-assembly--contig:-NODE-199-length-29239-cov-22.355503_pt1 | contig 29239 bp, 17 predicted proteins | sample MGYA00241455_ERZ501902 | MGnify/ENA primary metagenome ERZ501902 (study PRJEB25962, sample SAMEA2042405) | human gut metagenome | biome: human gut; feature: human-associated habitat; material: faeces...
ACCCCGCCGATCAAAGCTGCCTCAGGAGAATTAGCCCCTTTAGTGGTATTACAGTTCTCCATGCGTGTCATATCTATCGGTCCGAACCAATTAACTACCGCATCCACCCTGCTGCTGAAAGAAGGATACAACCCTACATTACCTTCTAAATCTACCGTCTTAGCCCCTATCGTATAAGATTTCACACCATTGGTTGTCCCCGCCAAAGAAGCTAAATGTCCACCCGATGAAAAGCCGGTAATTCCTATAAAAGAAGTATCCAACTTATACTTGGCAGCATTAGCACGAATGAAACGAATTGCAGCCTTCACATCATTAATCTGTGCCGGGAATTTGGCATCCCCGCTTGAACGGTGATTAATGGAAACCACTGCAAAACCTTTATCAAGCAACGACTTACCAAAAACCTGAAAGGCTGCTTGTTTCATATTATTAGCAAACCAGGCACTGCCATAAATAAGTACCACCACCTTATAAGAAGGCTCGTCCATATCAGGCAAGTAGATATCCAACTTATGACCTTCCAGTTTGTCATCCGCATAACAGATGTCCTCCCAACGACAATCGGAAATCTTATCTTCTATCTTAAAATAATCAAAATCAGCATATCCTCCCACTTCTTTCGTTGCGTAATTGAACAAAGCAAAGCGATAGCCCATGAAGTGCGGCATGGTATATTGCATCTTCAGGACGTTACCGATAGCTTTCCAATTACTTCCATCCAAGCTATAATAGAAATAGCCTTTATCGGCTTTGTTCCTGAAGTCACACTCCGCTTTGAAATAAACAACCTGCTGGTTCAACGGTACTTTTTCCACCTCTGCGGGAGTTTCATTCTCACCATTCACCATCACAATATATTTCTTGCCATCAGTAACCTTAACACCTACCTGTCCATATTTACGCTGGAAAAGAGACAGTCCCGCAAAGTCTCCCTCTTTCATTCCTGAAACATCCATACTGACCGAACCTGTACAAACAGGACCGATAGTACGTTGCGTCAATAGATTCTTAGCTTGTGTAAAAGAAGTCTCCATCCGACCAGTTGTCAACCGCAAATATCCCTTACAGGCAGAAAGAGACCACAACGCATTGTCCGGATTATGATTCCATTGCCATACTAACGGCAAGGCACGCTCTCCTTTCTTCCGGTTGAAATCATCAGAAGCAACAATACCCGGAATGAGTCCACGGCTATCGGGCAATTCCAACTTAGCAGGAGCACGCCCATTCACACCCAAAACAGGCCATCCATCTTTCCACTCAACCGGAACAAGATAAGGAATACGACCTACCGCACCGCAATCCTCAAACAGATAAGCAAACCAGCGTCCATCCGGTGTATCCACCAGCCCACCTTGTGCAATTCCACGATCCTGAAAAACGACTCGTCCTTCATAAGGTCCAGTTATCTTATCAGCACGATGCACAATCACAGTACGCACTCCGCCACGTGGCCAAGTGATATTAAAAAGATAATACTTCCCGTTTACCTTGAAAAGTTGTGAACCTTCAGCACCCAGCATGATATTATCTCCGGCCGGTGCACTGGCATTCTCTATCAGCACCCTCTCCGTACCCGGCTTTACGCCTGAAAGATCCGGTTTCAGCTCTGCCAAAAAGAGTTTCCCATTACCATATATCATGTAGATATGCCCGTCCTCATCAAAGAAAAAAGAATGATCATGATAAGCGGGAGAGAATTCCGTACACTTCCAGGGACCTTTTTCAAGATTTTTAGTGGTATAAAAATATGTCTTGCCCGTAGTCTGAGCGAAAGTGGAGAGATAGTACACTCCCTCGTGATAGCGAAGACAACTCGCCCACGACCCACGCCCATAAGTATTTTTCCCGTCATCCAAGTTCATGGTAGGTATATTGGCAAGCGTATCGTAAGCATAATTCACCAATTTCCAATTCACCAAGTCATTTGATTTCATAATAGGAACTCCCGGAGACATATGCATCGTAGTGCTGCTCATGTAATAAGTATCCCCCACACGCAGCATTGACATATCTGGTGCATCAGCATAAATCACAGGATTAGTTGCAGGCTTTTGCGCCGACAGCGGTAATAGTATGCAACAAAACAAGTTACATAAAAGTAAAAGAGTTTTTTGTTTTTTCATATTTGTATTAAACTACATGTAATTATCGTCTTTATATTAATTCTTATTGAAATAGCAATTGTGCGTACTGATGCAACGCCCTGCGCCAAGTCAGCCACTCATGTGCAGTTTCAGGAGATTCATAATAGGTATATTTTATCCCCTGTTTATCCAACATTTGCCTGAAAGCTTTTACAACACCGGGAAAAGGAGCCGGCTCGGAAGTCCCCAAACCCAGAAAGAAAGACTTGAATTGCCTGTTTACCGCTTTCCCATCTTTAAATTTTCCACCTAAAAAAGTATCAGCATCCAAAGGTTCCGTACTCGGATAGTTGGATGTACCGCTAAAACCACCATAATAGGCAAAAGCCTCCGGATGATTCATGGCAATGCGCATCGTTTGATTTGCCCCCATTGATAAACCGGCAATAGCCCGGCTCTCACGATTAGGCAATGTACGGAACTTCTCATCAATCATTGGTATGACCTCTTGCATCAGCACTTCCTCAAATACCGTTGTCTGGAAAGGAGCTTGTTCGCTCGGCCTGGTTGCATAACCATTATCCATGACAATCAGCATCGGGACTGCTTTCTTCGCAGCAATCAGATTATCCAATATCAAATTCGCTTTACCCTGACTGCCCCAACCCGTTTCATCCTCAAAGCTGCCATGCTGAAGATAAAGCACCGGATAATGCCTCTTCGTATTGACTTCATATCCAGCTGGTGTATACACGAAACAACGTCTCCACGACTGTGTAATTTTAGAATAATAGTTCAACTCACTCACCAAACCATGAGGTACATCTTTCAAAGCATAAAAATCTTCATCACGTGCCGGAATTTCAATTCCACTCCCCCAACGTCCTGCACCATAAAAATATTTCGTACCCGGATCGGGAACAGATGCCCCATCCACATTCAACTGATAATAATGAAACCCCTCTTGCTGACGTTCTGATTCTCCCGTCCAAAACCCTTGCTCATTCTTTATCATGTCATATTTTACACCACCAATATCAAGCTGTACTTTTTTGGCTTCCGGTGCATAAAGTTGGGCACGTACCCTCCCTTCAGAATTAACCTGAGGATATGCTTTCCCTAATTGGTTTACGCTTGAAGGTCTGAAATCTTCAAGAACTTGTGCATAAGAGAGCGAATTAAGATTCGTCAGTAATGCAAAAGCGCCAAATAATGTGATAATCTTTTTCATTGCCATATTGTGAAGCTGGTTTAACAATATTACAAAGAAAAACATCTTTTGCTAATTTCTTTTCCAAAATCTGTTGCAGATTCTTTTGCTTATGTTACATATTTCAGAAAAGTATACAGCCCAGTGCAAATTCTATAAATATTATATTCTACTGTCTAAAAATTTAGTTTATCTCATAATTTAATCAAAGGCCCAAAAACAAACAAAAAAAGCCGCTGAGAAGATAACAGTAGCGGCTTGCTTACTGAAAACGCTCAAATGAAACAGGATCCAATGAGTTATAAAAAAGATTTTGCCAGTACGCCAAACTCTTAGTTTTCGGTCTTTTCGCCCACTATAATCTTTTCATTATCAGCCTTTACATATACTTTATGCGAACCTTGTCCCACTGTTGTCAAGTATCCTTTTTTCACCAACAAATTAAGATCATTCAGTGCTTTATTCTTCAAAAGTCCCGTAATACCGCTATAATCTTTGCGGGTAATGAAAGGATGTATCTCCAAAAAAGCCAATAGTCGACGGTAACGTTCCGCACCACTGATTTCGGCACTATGCCTGAAGCCATATCCCGCCTTGACACGTTCCACAAAACCTGCGCACTGCTTACGAAAACCAGGGGATACCCGAAAATGTACTTTGCCGAAGAATATGCTCTGTGCATGAATCTCCTTCTTGTCCTCCACCGGACGGGACACCAGTCCTGCCGAGAAATATCCCATGTTGCCCAGCTGCACATGATGCCCTTCGGAAAGATAGTAGGAAATGCGGTCCTCAAATGCTGCCAATAATCCTTCGATGTCTCCGGGAGTAAAGCTGGATGCATGTGAAATATCACTCACCAGCCGTTTGGTAGTGATAGTTCCCCTGTTTACGATGCGGGGGTAAAGGGGTTGTAACTCGCCGTCGCCTTTTGGATTGGGCTTTCTTTGGAAGTCATATTCTGCTGCCATGGTTCTTTTAGTTTTTATTTGATTAATAATATTGTTGCGGTTCCACCACAGAGTATCACAGTTTTTTCAGAAATAAGAACAAAAGAACAGATTCTGCTGCGGTGCATGTTTTTTAATCTTATGTCCTTCTGTCTAAAATAAGGAGAAAAAAACTCTGTGAGACCCTGTACTCTCTGTGGTGTAATCTAAATTATCATTTCCCCCGTCGTTTTTGTCTTTTTGCTTCAGCAAAAATGCCGTTATGCCTGCAGTATAACTTCGTTTTGCATCTGCGGGCTGTGCGGGGGACAATTGCGGGCCGGACAGCCCGCAAATGGAAACCGTCCGGCCCGCAATTGAAAAACGAGGTTTTACTACTTTCAAAGATACAAAATCCATGAGGTAAAGTCAAGTTTTTGCAGGTTTATTTTTCAATTTTTCTTATTGTATCATATCGGTTATATCAGGCAAAATATTTCCAAAGAAGAGGCTGTATTTACTCGCTTCGGCACGTTTTGTAATATAACTTGCAAGCTCTAAGAGACGAAGTGTATTCTTCAATAATTAAAAAAACAAAAGTCAGCAATGAAAGTAACCTTGACGAAGGAAAATCAAGACCAAGGAAGAGAAACTATCAGTACTTGTGAAGCGGAAACGTTTATCAGCAAAATCAAGTCGGAAACCAAAGGAAAGTATATCAACGGATTGCGCACCATACTGGAATATACAAGCAGTAACAGCGGTGGACATTACGAACACACAGTCCACCTGCCACACGTCTGTCCCGCATGGGAATACGGACGTGCACACGAGAGCAAGCAGAGAGTGAAACATTGCAACAGCATTGTACTGCTGGAAGTGCGGAACCTTTCCGGGCTGTCGGAAGTGGAGCCGGTGAAAGAGCAGGTGTCATTATTGCCGCAGACCTATGCCACATTTGCCGGAAGCAGTATTCAAGAGATGTGCCGCTATGCTTCGTTCATAGGGACGAACAACTTTTCCATTAATACTAAAAAACGTGGAACAGACTCAAAGAGAACAAACAAAGGCATAACCACATTGTAAGGTCTTCAATTTTCTCAAAAAAACAAGTGACGGCAAATTATTGCCGTCACTTACCTACGCACTTGCCAACACAAACCAACAATCACTTATATTTAGTACATCTTTCAGGGAAATACCTTTCTTTGCAGCGTATTTTGTTTTCCATGTCAGTTTTTGTTTACTAATTATTAAAAATAGAGGTTTGCCAGTCATTGTAACCGGATATCATTCCAAGTTTATCCGATTTATAATAATCGGCTTGTTACCAGTAGACCAGAATCCGACAATGTATAAATGAGAAGGATCAATCTTTGTTCCGTTCTTGTCTTTCATATTTTGCAGGTCTACTGTAACCTTACGTGATGAACCGAAATCGTAGGTCGCGGGATCCGTCCAATAATTATTTTTGTCAAAGATGCGAAAAGAGGCACCACTCGTATTATCATTGCCCAGTTCCACAGTTATCGTGCGATAAGCAGAAAGATTCAGTCCGGAAGAGAATTGCCAACCACCAAAGCCATATTGTCCGGTTATCAACGTGCAAGTATTTTCATCAAAGCTGCCTTTTTCCCAGATAGAAGGATCAAAAGCTTCTTTCGTCAATGAAAAAGGATGAAGAACCGTAACTGCAAGTGTCAGTGTACCGGAAGCTCTCGTCACAGGATGCTGATAGTTTATTGTCACTGTTGCATTTCCCGGAGCAACTCCTACCAGTTTGCCCGCCCGCTCCACAGCCAGCACTGAAGAGTTGGAACTGCTGATATCGGCTTCTGCCGTAACCATTCGTGTAGAACCGTCGGAATAGACAGCGCGTACTTTAAGGTAATTCACTCCACCCATCGGCAAGTTCAAAGTACCCTCCTGCCCCATAAGTTCCAATCTTACAGGTGCACCGTTCACCACCACACCATCGGCATACTCCTTAAACCAATGGTACATAGCCCATGGGCAAGCCTCAGGATCATTGAGGAACGTATAATTGCCGGAAGTGCCCGGTATATCTTTAAAAGCTGCCAGTTCATGTGACCTCGTGGTAAAGAAAAGCCAGGATACATTACCCGAATTATCGGCAATATATTTGAAGTTGGCCCCAAAGCCCTTTTCTCCTGCCACTCCCGTTATACTCTTTCCCCAAGTGGCATTGTACTTCTTGGGCGCCCAGTCTATTTCAGTCACCATGATAGGAGCAAAAGCCGCCACCGGCCCTACTTGGGCATCCCAACCACGCTGGAAGCTTTCATAACCTCCACCGGTAGAAGAGCCTATACCTTCGCTACTGTCTTCCTCAGCGTCACTGCCATACCAACCGGGATAGCAATGTACGGCAAAACCGATATTCTCACCTTGGATACGGTATTTAGCATAACCGGCATAAGACGACTGATAGGATAATCCCGGTACCCAGATAATATTACGGCTGTTGGCACGAATCTTATCTACTATGGCTTGGAAATAGAGTTGAAGGTTCTGGAAATGCCCGTCACCCGTACTGCCATAAGTACCGTCCGTACCTTTTATCTTGACGGGTTCATTGGCAAGTTCGAACATTACGCCAGTGTTGTTTTTCAATTTAGGATGTTGTGAAACAATATTCCATACCTTGAGCAAGAACTGCTGATAAGAGTCTCCCAACTCAATCCCCTGATAGGGTGCTTCGTTGGGGCATACACCCGGCGGACGCATCACTACGTACATGCCCTTGGACATAAAATATTCCGCCATCGGTACAAACAATTCATCAAGATATTTCCGGAAACGGGACTCGGAGAAACGTTCATGCCCCTCATACCGTACAGACTGCATAGCAGGATCATCGCTCCAATAAGGATCGAGGTGCATTCGTACAAAGTTAAACTTCCAGCCGGCAGCTAGAATCCCGTCCACCATACTCTTATTATAATTGAGACAGCCCTGCACATCATAATTATTCCAAGCATTATTATTAAAGAAAGGGCTGTAAGTCTGTGTAAAACCATGCAGATTAATGATTTCTCCCTTTTCATTTTTCAAATAACGCCCCACCACACTCAAAGCGGGTAACACACTGTTTTGATTATTTCCACTATTTTCCGAATCATCATCGGGGTTCGGTTCTTCCACATCCGGTTTGGGTGGTTCTGGTTTCAACTTCTCCGGTATCGAATCATCGGAACAAGCTGAGAGAAACACGAACAAAAATAAAAGAATACTTACTGTATTTTTCATGTTTTTCATTTATCTTATCGAATTAACTAACCTAATTCCCTATAACGGACAAAAGGCTATAAAGGCGACGGGTTCGCCCTGCGAATCCCGTCGCCTTTTTCTATAAGATGCTTTTATTTACCAGCTAAGCCATCGGCAAAACCAGCATAGGTATGCTTACGATTATAATTCAAATCCCAAAGACCGATAGGTTGTCCTTTTCTCCAACCTGAATCTGCAGGACTGTCCGTAGCAGCCCACTGTGTAATTCCATACTGTTGTGCTACCGGGATGATTTCAAAATACTTCTGAATAATGAATTTGTAGAAATCAGACATCTTCTGATGCTGTTCAAAAGTAACCAATTCAGTCTTGATACCTTCACCAAATGCTTTTTCCACAATACCCATATCTAATTCTGTAATCTTAATCAACTTACCACTTGCGGCCAACAACTCAAACATATTAACAATAGATTCTTCCTGTTTCTTCTGATCAGCCTCATTCAAGATATAGCTAACATGCATCTGTGTACCGATACCGTCGATCTTTGTTTCACCATCAGATTCCCAACGTTTGATCCAATTAATCAAACTCTTTACTTTTTTATTGTCATCCCACCAAGATTCCAGATTATAGTCGTTGATGAAGAGTTTCAAATCTCCAGAATTACCACCATTTTCTGCAAAATATTTGCGGGCAAACTTGATTGGAACACGAGCATAATCATCGCCCAAGAAGTCTTGCCAGTAGAAGTTCTGTCCCCCTACTCCATTATCGTCCGGATTGGTAGCTGATTGAAGAGCATAATTACCATTACCATCATCACCACCTCCAGAAATAGGTTCATTCACAACATCCCATGTAGTTACAGAGCCTCCGCAGGCTTCCATCATGCCTTTTATCCAACGTTCAAGCTCGTTGGTGAGTACTTCTTTCTTTTCTTCAGGAGTTAAAGGAATACCACTACTTGATTTCTGCCAATAAATAGATAAATCTTCAATATAAATAGTACCGGCATACTTACCATAATTTAGAAGGAAACGAGTGGCAGCATCACCTGTACAATTTGTATTTACCGTAACCTCTTTCCAATCTGTTGTAATCGCTATCGAAGGGAAATCTCCTCTCCCTTCATATCCTTCAGGTTTCTGGAAAGCAGCTCCAATGCTACCAGCTACACTACCCTTAATTTTCATTTTCAAGAAATAGGTAGTTCCTTCGGTTAATGGAGATGAGAAATCGTAACCAGCCTGTGCCTCCCAAGGATTTACTTCAGACGGGTTCGTTAATTCCATCACTCCATTATTTACTACCCGAGTGGAATTATTACCCCAGCCAATCATATTATTACTGGAGAAATCGTCCTCTACAACATATACATCGGTTAATACACCTCCCACTGATTCTAAATGCGTCACCTTCACACTTTTTATATCAATAGTTCCTGCAAAATTACCAGATTGTAACATTACAAAACTATCACCAGTATGTTTGCCTATGAGTTCAGCAGATACCTCTTTCCATTCATTAGTAATATCTATCTTCACATCGGAAGTTTTTCCCCAATCTCCTAAAACCAAGGTAATCTGTCCTGCAGATGAAGCTTTTATATTCAGTGTAACCTTATAACTCGTCCCTTCTACAGTAGGAATTTTATCAGCTATATGGTACTGAACACTATAAAATTCTTGCCTTACCGAATTATTAGTTACAGTCAATGCTCCATCCTTTACTTCAATAGCATCAGGACCTTGAGACCAATATGAATAACTACCAAGAGTTAAGTAATCCACAGCACCATCTTCCACCTCTTTTTTCGCATCCGGATCGATTTCCACTTCCTTATCTGCAATCAAACTATTCAGCCACTTATTATTCTGCTGTGAATGCCAGCAAAGCGTATGCCCATAAACTGTCAATCCAGCAGTTTTTGCCGCCTCTACAAACTTCGTTACTGTACCAAAATCCATACTTCCATCATCTGCCACAATGGATGCATACTTCATAGCATTGCCTGCTACTACCTCATCAAAATTAGTAACAGCCACGCTACGAACCATTTCTCCTTTCAGAAAATCATTAGCTGCGACCCCTGCTCCCAACTTAAAGTTAGGATGAGTACTACGGTCTATATATGTCTTCAATGCGTCATACGCATTAAGATACTCATATTGGGCTATGCTCTCTGGTTTCTCCGTCTTAAAATCGACGAATTTATCGTCGGCACAAGAGGCTGAAATAAACAACAAAGCCAAACCGAAATATTTATTTATGCTATTTTTCATAATCACATCTCCAAAATTTAATTAGCTTTATACTTGGGAGCAAATACCTCCAACTTATTAGTTCCGCGTGTTTGCAACACCAACGTATCTTTCGTAGCAATTTGTTTAAATCCGAAATCCACATCGTATTCGAGATAGATAGCATCCCGGTCCTTATTTCCCCAAGAATTTTTCTCTCCATCTTCTACAAACTTTCCAGAGCCTGTTGCCGAAACTCCTGTAGTTCCCGAAGTTATGGTACATTCGTTATCATCATTGAAAGTCAATAGCAAATCACAGTTCACTGTTGTACCATTAGTAGAAGTCGTACTAATAGGAAAAACAGCTGTGTTTAACGAACGGGTAGTAATACCACAAACTTCATCCTTTTCCACAGACTGAGCATGACGTTCAGAGGTTGTAACCGTTCCATTTTCTGTAATTTTGTCTATTCCACGACGCAAATAAGAAGCATGCCATGGGTTCATATATTTTACACAATAGAGAACATAATCCTTTGGCAACACACTCCAATAATCAGAATTAGTACGCACCGGTTTATCGCCTTCAATCAGAGGAGTGCCTGTTAAAATTCGGTCGGCACCAGTCTGTCCTTTCATCACCACAGGAATAACATAATTGCATCCTAACGCTTTTTCATCAGCAAAAAATGCATCTGTGAGTTGTACCTCTACATTTCCCCAATGTTCACCATTGTAAGAGATTTTATCTCCAGCCAGTGTGTAATAGGTGGAAGGCATAGGCAATACCGGTGTCCCATCTTCAAAAAAGAGATTGTCGCAAAGTGTATTGTCCACAGCAATATCTATAGTAATATCTCTACCTCCGTATGCACCTCCCATCGTGGCATAAATGGCACACTTATGCTGACGGTCAAGAGAATTGTCTACTATTTCATCATTACCGAGCACTATTGTACGTACCGGATACTGATAGGCAAAATACACAGAGGTCCCTCCCTCATAATCGGGAAAAGATTTATCTGCATTCTCGCATGAAGCAAAAGCAAATGCCAAGCCTCCTAAGGCCATTGTAGATAATAATTTATATAATTTCATTTCCATATTCTTTTTTGCATTTTATAATTATGAGATTACCATCCCTTATTTTGTTGCAGATTACTCCATTTCAACATCTCGCCATAAGGAATAGGGCCGTAGTACATATAATCTTTATAGTTTCTGTTTTCTACCTCAATCACCTTATAATTCAGGCTCTCACCCGCTTTTTCTATCTGCATACCTTTAGCTTTCTCGTCCAAAGGCATTTTCCAACGGCGAATGTCCCAGAAACGTTTATTTTCAAAACAAAGTTCTATACGACGTTCGTTACGAATGAGTTGGGCCATTTTGTCTTTGTCCCCTTTGACACTTTCCAAATAAGCATCTCCATTATCAGTTCCCACTCCACCACGGGCACGAATTGCCTTTATCACATCATAGGCACTATAGGCATTACTACCCTTGCCTGTCGGTCCCCAAGCATCATTAGCAGCTTCGGCATAAGCAAGAAATATCTCCGTATAACGAATACGAACCGGAATATGATACTTAGCATTCAGCGAATTTGGGTTAGCGTTACAATCCTCACGTAACAACTTACGCATATAATAACCCGTACGTGTGGAGGTATTCAATTGGTTCAAACCATTATCTTGTTTATTATCCTGGTCAGGATAAAGACCGGTAATAATAGTCTTATCCTTAAATTCAGCACCGTTAAACAAAATATATTTCTCCAAACGAGGATCACGACCAGTGTAAGGAGCGTTTTCCGAATAACCGCTATTAGCCTTATCAGCGATAGGATAACCATTGGCCATGGGGAAAGCATCTACTAAGTTTTGGGTAGGATTGATACGCCCGCTACCATAAAATGTAGGTGGGAAATTGTCTTTTTCCTGCTTTATTCCCATATCCCAATCTTCCGTTCCAATGCTTTTATTCCCTCTCCAAAGAATTTCAGCAGGAACTTCACCCGAACCTAAATTGTCAAGTTCTTCCGTATTCATATACCAAGTATGACCTTTAGGATCAAGGCCTGTTACACCACCAATACGGTTCAACACTGCCGCTGCATAATTTGCAGCCGTTTCTGAAGTAACTTCTGAACCATCTCTGTACGCAGGACTAGCAGCAAGTAACGCTACTTGCGCCTTAATAGCTTCAACAATTCTCATTGTAAGGCGGCCACGTTGATAAGTACCAAAAACAAGATTATAGTTTCCCAACTGAGCACCTATCTCTTTGTATTTAGCAGGCACTTCAGCATCACTGTCAATATTTTCATAATCTAGCGGTAATAGTTCGGATGCCAATTTCAAATCTTCAAGAATTTGCTGTACACACTCACTAAAAGGAGCACGTGCCTGATTAAAATCAGAAGTAGTACTTTCCGGTTCAAGAAGCATTGGTACACCTAATAACTTACCATCTTCTGTCCAGCCGCCATGAGCCATTAGCAAATAGTAATAATTAAGTGCACGAAGTCCATAAGCTTCTCCACTGAGTTTATCAATAAACATCTTATTGGTCACCTCATTTTTTGCCCAACTCACCTGATCAACAATGCTCAAAAATGTATTAAGGTATTGTATGGCGGCTTTACGGGCTTGCCACTGCTCCATAGGATTGTTGTTTGATGCCCATGCCCCAAGAGCCATTTTAGAATAATTGCTTTCCTTATCATTGGTTACTGCATCATCTGTAGCGACATCACTTACACTAGTGTTTTCGTATGGTAACATAGCATAACCATATCCCAATAGACCTACTGCATAATTGGGGTCTGTAAGCATCTCTTCAACACCACGATTGTTTTCCTTAGCAGGTTCAAAAAGATCCTCACAAGCGGAAAGAGTAGCTAGTAGAACTGTAGATAATATGATATTTCTTAGTTTCATTTGTTCTATTTTTTAATTAAAATACTGCTTTTACACCAATACTATAGAACCTGGTTTGCGGTGCACTCCCCACGTTCATCTCCATATGTTTGCGCTCTTTTGAGATTGTAAGCAGATTTGCACCACTTACATAAGCAGAAAATTCACGAAGGAAAGTATTGCGCAATACCCGTTTGGGTAAATCATAGGTAATCTGTACTTTTGCCAAATCAAAACGATTGGTTTTATACAACCAATAGTCTGAAGAACGGAAGTTATTACTTGAACTTTTAGCTGATAAGCGTGGATAAGTCGCAGTAGCTGCTGTTTCTTCAGTCCAGCGATTACGAACGATAGCAGAATATTTATCATCTCCATCTACCCAATAGTAAGAATTATTCTTCATACCATAAGCACCGAATCCTCCTGTACCCAATGCAAAAAACGTAAAGTTTTTCCACTTAGCCGTAAAATTAATGCCGAGCGTGAAAGGCGATCCATACCATCCTCCTTTACCTAAATAAATTTCATCTTTCTCGTCAATTACATCATCTCCGTTCTGGTCTACATATTTTATATCACCAGGTCGAACTGTGCTACCCAACTTTTGTTCCGGACTGTTTTTTATCTCCTCCTCACTTTGAAACAATCCTGCACTTTGAAGTCCCCAAACGCCATCAACAGGTTTACCCTTACGATATCGATAAGCATCATCATAAATTTCATCACGTTTAGTTATTTTGGTATCATAATATGTTCCTGATACACCAAGTGACAAATCAAACTCCCCAAAACGCTTGTTAGCATTCACGCTAAAATCAAAACCCATACGGCGGTTATTATTATAATTCATAACTGCCATGAACGATGCAGCCGGATAACCTGTATTAAGATGCGACGGGAAGAAAGTGGGCTGATTAATCAAATATCCTTCAGTAGAATTAATGAAGAATGAAGCATCTGCTGTTATCAATCTATTCCACAGTGACGTCTTGAGATTTGCAGAAAACTCTTTACGTTTTATGAATGAAAGGTCTTTATTCTGTCCCCTGGTAGAAATAGTATACTTACCAGCCGGACCATCATACCATGAATAACCATCATTTTGCGTCCATACTGATTCATAAAGATAAAATTCCTTATCTCCCATCACCAAATCAATGTCCTGATTAAGAATACTACCAGATACACTGAATAGCAAATCATCAACAACAGGAGAATCTTTCAGGAAGTTTTCGCCACTCAAACGCCAGCCCAATGTCAGCGAAGGAGAAAGAGCCTGACGATGTCCTTCTGCAAGTTTGGCCGAGTGAATGAGCGCTGCACCAAAATCTGCATAATAACGCTGCTGATAATTATAACCTAACTGCAATGCCAAATTAGCATTACTGATGCGATGATATTGAGCAGAAACTGTCTGCTGATAACCATTAGCTATAAGCATAGCCGACACATTGTGATGCTTTTTGAACGTATTTTGATAATTAAATTGCCCAGAGAATGCAATCATCTGTTTATCAGAACTTCCACCAACATTTTGAGTACCAGGTTTCTCATCATTACCTTCTTTGGTGAGTGCTACAATAACATCTTTTCCACCGTAGTTGGCCCAGGTAGGAATGAACACTGCATAGTTATTATCAAAAGAGGTTGAATAAGAAGTAGCATAATCTACTGCAAACATTGCATTAAAAGAGAGACCTTTCAACACTTTGTCCAAATTTACATTCACTCCTGTATCAAACTGAAATTGACGACTTGTCCACTTGCTGCTTCCTGCTGCATAACTATCAGCAAACGCATTAGTAGGATTTGCCTGACTACCGGATAAGAAATACTTACCATCAATAATATTGGAAGTAGTGCTTAACAGTTCCCATACAGCCGAAGCATTAGGATCAATCATGTCTAAAGGAATAAGTGGAGCTGCATTTTGCGGGAAGTTAGGACGTACTGTTGCCGCAGCATTCCAATAGTCACCTTTCGCGCTTTTCGAATTATAAAATGTAGCATTCGCATTAATATAAGCGCTGATAAAACTATTGATATCCACATCCACATTACCACGTACGTTGAAACGATCCGTCATATTATTCTTAGCTTCACCAAAATCAAGAAAATCGCCATTACGATAATAGCTCACATTACTGTAGAAACGCGCACGTTTTCCACCACCGGTAATTTCAGCTGTTACTTCCGAACGATTATACGCTTTCTTTACATAATCCGAAGAATAATAATTGATATTAGGATAACGATAAGGATTCAATCCTGAACCATGATTATAGATTTGCTCTGCTGTATAAAGAGGCTTTGCAGTAGGATCATCATTCAAAAGAGCTTCATTATAAAGGGTCATATATTCGGCAGAACCCAAATATTCAGGATATGCCTTAGCCACATGAACTCCTGTATTAGCCCTAACGCTAACATTTAATCCCTCTACATTACCACGTTTAGTAGTAATTACAACTGCACCTTTGGCTGCTTTACTACCATAAAGGACCACAGCTTGTGCACCTTTCAGGAAGGAAATCTGGGCTATTTCAGAAGGCATTACATTATTTGCGTCACGTGGCACACCATCAACTAAAACTAAGTAGCCAGCATTATCGCCATCCATTCCCCACAGCGAGTTACCATTCCAACCACCGACATAGCCTTGCATATTATCTAAGCTATAGGTGTTATAATTCTTTTTCGTAAGTTCCTCTACATTGACAACAGAGACACCACCCAAAAGGTCTTTCTGGGCTACCTTACGAAAAGCCACCTGTACCATTTGGTCTTTTTTGTTTGCCAATGAATCGGTTTCATTCCAATCTGCAGCCTGAGCACTGGCAAGCACCGAAGAAGTGGCCAGCATAGCACAGAGAATGAATCTTGCTTGTATATATTTCATTGTTTATTCATTTATTGTTAAACATACTTTGTAGCTTTCCACGATTACCAACCGGGATTCTGTCCAAATTCAGGATAAAGATACACATCGTCGTCGGGCAAGGGGAACCAATAATGCTTCGTACCAAACACACGCTTTACAATCAATTCATGACGATAGTTTGCAACTTCTGCATTCGCAGGATCGTTTGTCTTATAAAATTCAGGGCTTTCTACGCGATCGAATTCTACAGAATATTTCTCTGTATAAGGAGCTTCTGTAAGTAACAACCAACGCTGGAGATCATTAAAACGAAAACCTTCCATAGATAGTTCCACAGCACGTTCACGACGTATTTCATCCATAAATTTTTTATTATCCGCTATATAAGAAGTATGAACGCCTTTTGCACCACAGCGAGTGCGAATCTTATTAATTGCATCAAGAGCGGTTAGTGAACAGTTCTCCGATTTGAAAGATGCACCACCGACAGCAGCACAGCTTTCAGCGTACATTAAATAAATATCCGCCAAACGCATATACGGTAAATAAGTATGTAAGTTACTACCCCAATCATATTCCTTATCACCTTCATTACAAGTGTGAGGAACAAGTTTCTGGAAGAAATAACCTGTACGACTACCGAGATCTGCAGAACGCATGTCTGCACCAGTAGAAAGATCACAATAAGCATAAGGTTTTTGCGCATCAGATAATTTATCCTCAGCCAAAACAAAGTGGAAGCCATCAAATACTATATCATGATAAAAACGCGGATCTCTATCCTTAAACGGATATCGCTCATCAAATCCAGAGTTCGGATCATCAACAGGAAGCCCATTTGCCATGCCATACATTTTTACAAGGTTAGCAGTCGGCAAATGTATAATCTTATCATGAGCAACAAGCCCTGCAACTTTCGGCCCCCATAATTTTGTCATATTCCAGTTACTTCCATTATAATCAGCAGAAGGTCCACGGAATATAGCTTCAACAGAACCTGGCATTAACCAACCTTGCCGGCGTGTATAAAAAATATCAGAATAGCAAGTCTTAGCATCATTCGCTTTCTCATGATTATAAATATTTTTATAATTAAATTCAGCAAGAGCATATTGGGTATCTCCATTCTCTACTAACGTAAGTAACTCACCGAATGCTTGTGCGGCTTTTTTACAATATTCTTCATCATAATTGTAAGTATTAGCACCTCCAAGTTGTGCACCATTTTTCATTAGAGGACTGCCAGCCCACAGATAATTTTTACCAAGATAACCCAATGCCATTATTTTATTAATTCGCAATTGGTTCTTGCCTTCTGTTGCTTTACCAGTAGATGTTTTATCCCAATCAACTGGAAGTAAATCTGCAGCCTTACGAAAATCTGCTGCTGCTTTGTCTGCACATTCCTGATAACTTAATCTCGGCAAAGTCAATTCTTGAGTAGCATCAAGCACTTGATCAATATAAGGCAGTCCACCCCAATAAGTCATCAATTCAAAGTGCCACCATGCACGAAAGAAATAAAGTTGACCTGCGATCAAATCTTTTTCTTCCTGAGTACCAACCAATTTATCTAAATTAGCAAGACCTACATTAGCCTTACGTATGCAATACCAAGAATGCGGCCACAAAGAATGTTGAAATTTATCAGTAGATGCCGGATTACTGGGATTTCTATATAGCCAGCACTGACCATTACTTTGCCAAGCGCGGAAATTACCTAAATCGGCCTGATGCGTCATATGTGCATCTCCCATAGAATTGAAAAGTTCATCATCACCCCAATTCCAAGATGTACAGTAATTACACTTTTCCTTATCAGGTATGCAATTGTATATTTCTTCTATGAACCCTTGAAAATTACGAAAGTTCTTGAACGCATCTTCTTCAGAGACCGTCGATTCTGGACTCTTGTCCAAATAATCTTCGCAAGATGTCATGCAGAATCCTACTGAAAAAGACAAAAGACCTGCATAAAACAGAGTTTTATATGTATTATATTTCATCTTGTACATTATTATAATGTGAATTTAATACCAAAGTTATAACGTTTCACCGTAGGATAAGCACCTAAATAACCAGCTCCTGAAAGATTTGCCTCGCGGTCATCGGGCATACGTGTCCATAACCAAAGATTATTGCCATTGACATAAATCTTTAAATTGCCTAATCCAAGTTTCCTGATCCATCCTTTATTCCAAGTATAAGCTAATTCAACATTCTTTAAACGAATATAGGAACCGTCATATAGGAATTGAGTTCCATCATTATAACTTGGTGTAGAGTTCCAACGAGGTACAACTACATCTGCATTGGGAGTAGCTTTTGACCACCATGTACCATTATCGAATACAGTGTTCAATTTACTGCCAAAACTATTAAGGGCAACGTCACGAGTGACATTAGTCACACCGTAGAATTGTGCAAATGCACTGAATCCTTTCCACTCAAATCCCACCGTCGCATTAAACGTATTCTCAGGCGAATTTGTATAGCCATAGGGTGCTTGGTCTTTGTTATCTACCACACCATCACCATTGAAATCGACAATGTAGTAATCTCCTACTAGTTTTTGAGAATCGTTGGCATCATGAGCTGGAGCACCAAACAATTGGTCATAACTCTGAATAAAACCTGCATCAATATAAGAAGTATATTGATTTACACTATGCCCAGCAGATTTTTGATATGCAGGACGCAAAGCCTGGTCATCTTTCACTAAAACCTTATTTCTAGCATGAGTCATACTGAAGTTTCCCCAAAGACGTAAATCATTAGCAAATGTCTTGTTGATACGTAGCTCCAGTTCATATCCGCTTGTACGAATCTTACCTTTATTAACAGATGGAGGTGTTCCACCAAAATAAGACGGAATAGAACGATCACCACCATAAACAAAAATATTAGAACGTACATCCCGGAAAAATTCCACACTACCGGCAAATAATCCCTCAAGAAATGAATAGTCTATACCAATATTCAGTTTTTTCACAACTTCCCATTGAATATCTTTGTTGCCAATAGCTGACTCACGATACCATGTATAAATACTTTCTGTATGATTTAGATCCATCACAGTGTGCCCACCATAAGCCCACTGGTTCATATAGAGCCAACGACGACTAGAATCAAAAGGATCGGGCCCCAATTGGTCAGAACCAATTTCACCATAAGAAGCACGTACTTTCAGCATGTCAACTATTTTCTTTTCACGGAAGAACTTCATAAAAGGCTCCTCACTAACCATCCAACCGATAGCTCCTGAATTGAAAAAAGCAAAACGATTCTCAGGACTAAACTTTTCAGAGCCATTATATGCGCCATTATACTCAATAAAATAACGGTCTGCATAATTATAAGTAGTACGGAATGCCCAGTCTTCACGATAAGTAGGCATTACACTCCCTCGTGCATTTTCCTGGCGGCTAAACAATCCCATAGCTGTTACGTTATGTTTTCCAAAACTACGTACCCAATTTAATTGTGCCTGATAATAAAGATTACGAACAGTTTGACCATTATCTACTGCACCAGGAGAAGTACTCCAATTGACACCTTGGGTCCAATCAAAACCATTATTGGTATCATAGGATTGTTCATATCGTTCCTGACCTGTATCTGGATCGATCCACTTGTGTTGTGCACTATTAAACAAATCATTGATACCACGATTGTTTTCAACAAAAACATTATCCCAAGAAACAGTAGCCCGAGCAGAAAGTCCTTTGGTTATAAACTTCAAATCTTGTTCTAATGTAAAATCTGTATTGATACGTGTTGTTGTAACCTGCATCGTACCACCTAAAGAAATATTTTCCGCCGAGTTAGTTGTATTGGATACAAGTGGATACATACCCCAACTACCATCAGAATATTGCGGTAGAAACACATCTGGAGCAATATTGTATGCACCTGACCATTGCTGACCAATCTGCCATTCAGAATGTCCTGTATTACTCCATGGAGCTTTACGAATGGCATTGGAACCTGCTAAATTTACTTTTAACACAGTAGTTTTTGTAATATTGAAATCCAAATTACTGCGCACATTAATACGGTCATATCCATAACCAGAGTTATACCCACGCCCGTTATCATAAACTCTAAAAAGGTCTCCTTCATGCACATAATCAGCAGAAGCAAAATACTTTACAAACTTCGTACCACCGCTAATATTTATATTAGCATTATAAGACATTGTATTATCTTTAAACAAAGCTTTTTGCCAATCGACGTTAGGATAACGTTCTCTCTGTTCAACAGTAGTCTGGTTGCGATAGTTTTCAATAAACGATTGAGGACGAATATATTCCCATGAATCCGGCCTCAAAGCCAACTCATGTTCAATAGCCGTATTACGGAACATCAGTGCATCATAGGAGTCATACTTATTAGGCAGTTTTGAAGGAGATTTTAAAGTAGCATTGAAACCTACATCTATTTTAGCACTACCCTCCGTACCACGTTTTGTTGTTACAAGAATTACACCATTAGCACCTTTTACACCATAGACAGCAGTTGCTGAAGCATCTTTCAATACAGAAATAGATTGTACAGAACTAATATCTACAGAACTCATAGGACGCTCGATACCATCTACTAATACCAATGGGTCTTCGTTGTTATTCCATGAGCTTGCACCACGAATAGTTATTTTCGGCTCTTCTTCGCCAGGCATACCCGTACCTTGAGTAGTAACAACCCCCGGTAAGTTACCTGTCAAAGCAGCTCCTATGTCTGAAACACCAGCTGCCCGTTCCAAAACCTTACCTGTTGTTTGGGTTATGGCACCAACTACCGATGCTTTCTTTTGCTGACCATACCCAACTACCACTACCTCTTCTAACTGCTGAGAATCATCTTCCAAGGTTATTTTGATCAAACCTTTCGAAGTCGCTTTTACCTCTTTGGACTTCATTCCCACAAACGAAACAATAAGAGTAGGGTTTTCATTGGGCACAGTCAGTATGAAATTACCATCTATATCTGAAATCGTACCTATTGAATTATTACCTTTTAATACCACTGAGGCACCAATGACCGTCTCACCGTTATTGTCAAAGACAGTTCCCCTTACCATTATCCCACTTTGTGCCGATGCCATCAGACAGCTGAACAGCATAAGTAAAAACAGGTAAGGAATCTTTTGATTTTTTTTTGTTACATTTTTCATTACCACTAGTTTAAGATGTTAATTAACTACATTGTTCTCTAATCATCAGTCATTTTTTAATAGCCTTAGCTATCGTCATACATACATTTCATTTTTATTAGTATAAGATTAATAAACGCTAACAGTTAACATGTTTTATTTTACCGCACAAATATATTTAATATATATAAAAAATAATTGTGGAGGTGTTCCACATACCCACACAAACGTTACATAGGATTTGTTGCATGTAACAGAAGTTGTCCTTCATGTTACATGCAACAATAAAAGATCATTTACAAGTGGCGTACAGTCCTATCACGCTACCTGTAAATCCACCAGCCGTAGTTGTGGAAAGATAGCTTGCATCAACGTCTTTACAGAGCAATGTCCAATCTTTTTCTCCTTTCAAGGAATAATAAAAATTATAATGAGTACCTTGAGATATAACTTTCAAATAAATCTCTTTTGTGTTTCCAGAAATAGTATCAGAAGCCAATATCTGTTCAGACTCTCCAATTCGTTTCAGGAAAACGGACTTATTTTCTCCTTGCCTATTTACTGCAAATAAATACTGATGCTTTTCATCTTTAAACAATAACATACCAGCCTTATCCTTTTCATTGGAAGGATTAAACAACATACGGGTAGTAGATTCGAATTTATGATGCTGCATACGACGGCAAACAAAAGCAGGAGTATCTTTTTCAGCAGCACTGACATCAGCACACTTCAAGGTCAAAAAGCCCGGAGTGTCGGATAAAGAATACAATTCAGTAGCAGGAGCACGCAATGTTATCCACTGCATACCCAAAGAAGCATTATCAAAATCTTCAATCTCTTCAAAGTTACCAAAGGTAACACTGGCATCACGCTTTACGCCAGTTCGTTTTAGAATCAGAGGAACAGTTTCATTCCCTTGCGTCATATAAGGGAAGCCATCTTCGCTCCACCTTACCGGCATTAAAAATGTTTCACGCCCCAAATTTTCAAACTTATTATTTATAGGACGGCATGCCAAAAATACAGCCCACCAATCACCTTCTTTGGTTTGTATCAAGTCAGCATGACCGGCACACGTAATCGGATTAGGACGTTCGGCACTGAGATGACGTTGTGTTAATATTGGATTTTTCGTCCAAGGAGTAAAAGTTCCCATCGGAGAATCACTGCGGAAAATAACTTCAGAATGCCAGGTACTCGTGCCACCTTCTGCATCCATAAGGAAATATTTTCCATTGATCTTATACATATGGGGACCTTCTATCCAAATAGGTTTTTCCTCCGGGTGTACACCTTTGTTTACTAGTATTTTGCGAGGACCAATTGTTTTATCCGATTTTACATCAAACTCTTGTATGCGGATTGTGCGATGCCCGCTATACTCAGGTTTATAATCCGGAGCATCATCATTATTTACAATATAAGCTTTCCCATCTTCATCAAAAAAGAAAGACGGATCTATTCCGCCCACTTCAGGCAGCATAATAGGATCAGACCACTCTCCAAAAGGATCCTGAGTTTTCACAAAGAAATTACCGGCTCCAACATTGGTGGTTACCATATAATAAGTCTTATTGTGGGGATTATATGAAATTGCCGGTGCAAAAATTCCTCCACTCACATGCTGTCCTTTCATATTGACCAGTTGGGAAGGACGGCTAAGAACATGCCCCACCTGTTTCCAGTTTACTAAATCTCTACTATGAAAGATAGGTACACCCGGAAAATAAGTAAAAGTAGAAGTCACTAAAAAATAGTCTCCTTCCCCATTCGTACATATACTCGGATCCGAATACCAACCAGGCAAAATAGGATTATAAAACGACTCATCATCGGGCAATGGATTTTCCTTATAAAAATCATCATTACCTTTATAAGTAAAATAATCAAAAAGGGCTGTAGAATCCTTAACAGCAGGCAGATTTCCATTTGCTTTAGATAAATTGCAAGACGAAAAACCTCCCAATGTACCGGCAGAAACTACTAAGGCCGATAAAATTGCAAAAAAAGATCTTTTATTCATCAATACTCGATTTTATAGTTATTAATATTTTTAAGGCAGACGAAAGATAAAGTGTTCTTCATATTTGCATGTTTCATAATATGAGCAGTTTTATATCTCTGGCTTTTCTGCGACAAATGTACAAAAGGCACACATGCGATTAAAAAAATCGTATTACATGTTTTTTTGACAACATTACATATTTCTTTCGTATGTTACATTCTTTATCGTACATGTAACACACGCTTAAGTAATCCATTATATATCAAAAAGTTAGAATCAAGAACCTTTTACATCGCCGCAACAGCCTTATAAAAGCAATAAAAGCATAGAATATAGCATAAAAACAGAACGAAAACATTTCATCCCTAAAGAGCAAGTATAGATATAGGCTAATCACATTGTATACCTATAAGGAAAGAATATACTCAGATTTTTACATTTTTGTCCTTGATTTGCAGCAAGAAAAGAAAAGTACAGAGCAAAAAAAAGGAGTACCGCTGTACTCCAACCATTGTTAACCTTAAATCTAATACTATGAAAAACACATTGCAAAGATACGGACTCTTGGGATATTTGCAAACTATCCAAGAAAAAAAGCATGTTTCATAACACCTTTTAAGAAGAACCACTCTGTTTTTTACTTCCTTTTTCAGACAGTCTTCTCAAGTGTAAAGAAAAGTTGCATCTTCTCAGAACAAAATGAACCGCTTCATTTTATTCTGCCCATAAATTACACTATCTTTGTATTCAAATTAATAAATACTCATTATATGCCTGACTATGATTTAATTGCCATATTAGGTCCCACAGCATCCGGCAAAACTCCATTTGCCGCTGCATTGGCAGCAGAGCTAAATACAGAAATAATCAGTGCCGACTCTCGGCAAATATACCGTAACATGGATCTTGGTACAGGTAAAGACCTTGCCGACTATACAGTGAATGGCAAACAAATACCTTATCATCTCATTGACATTGCCGATCCGGGATATAAGTACAACGTCTTTGAATATCAACGTGATTTTCTGACCGCCTATGAAAGTATTAAACAAAAGGGCTGCCTGCCCATTGTATGCGGCGGAACTGGAATGTATTTAGAATCAGTACTCAAAGGATACAAATTGCTGCCCGTACCCGAAAATCCGGAATTACGCATCCGCTTAGCAGGCAAGTCCTTGGAAGAACTCACCGAAATGTTGAAAACCTATAAAAACTTGCATAATACGACGGATGTAGATACGGTGAAACGGGCAATCCGCGCCATTGAGATTGAAGAATATTATGCCCACACACCGGTAGACAAGCGTTCTTTTCCGCTATTGAACAGCCTCATCATCGGTGTGAACATAGACCGCGAACTGCGGCGTGAGAAAATCACCCGCCGCCTGCGCCAAAGGTTGAACGAAGGAATGATAGACGAAGTGCGCCGATTGATAGAGCAAGGGATTCCACCCGAAGATCTCATCTACTACGGATTGGAGTACAAATATCTGACACTTTACGTCATTGGCAAACTGACCTACGACGAAATGTTCAACCAACTGGAGACAGCTATCCATCAGTTTGCCAAACGCCAGATGACCTGGTTTCGGGGAATGGAGAGACGAGGATTTACCATCCACTGGATAAACGTCCAATGGCCTATGGAAGAAAAGATAGCCTTTGTAAAGTCAAAACTCAAAGAGATTTAGTATCTTTGACGGCAACGCTGGCTAAACAGCAAATATGGAAATGTTAGACTTATTAAAAGGGACGAACATATGAGTGTAGAACCCAATAAATGGGGAGTGATCTATAACCCCAAAGCCGGAACGCGTAAAGTACAGAAACGGTGGAAAGAAATTAAAGCATATATGGACAGCAAAGGTGTGTCTTATGACTACGTGCAGTCCGAAGGGTTCGGTTCGGTAGAGCGTCTGGCGGGAATTCTTGCCAACAACGGATATCGCACCATTGTCATTGTAGGTGGTGACGGCGCACTGAACGACGCAATCAACGGCATCATGCTCTCCAATGCAGAAGATAAAGAAAATATTGCTATCGGCATCATCCCCAACGGAATAGGTAACGATTTTGCCAAATACTGGGAGATGAGTTCGGAATACAAGGATGCGGTAGATTGCATCATAAACAACCGCCGTCGAAAAATAGATGTAGGCACGTGCTACTACTATGACGGCGAAAAGCATATGACCCGCTACTTTCTGAATGCCATCAATATCGGGCTTGGAGCCAGTATCGTAAAAATCACCGACCAATGCAAACGTTTTTGGGGTGTGAAGTTCCTGTCCTATTTCATGGCATTCCTTTCACTGATATTCGAACGGAAACTATACCGCATGCACCTTAAAATAAACGGCGAACACATACGCGGGCGCATTATGACAGTATGCATAGGCAGTGCATGGGGATACGGGCAAGCTCCCAGTGCAGTGCCTTACAATGGTTGGTTGGACGTATCAGTTATCTATCGCCCCGAATTATTGCAGCTTTTTTCGGGAATATGGATGTTAATGGAAGGAAGAATCCTCAACCATAAAGTGGTAAAACCCTACCGTACCCAAAAGATAAAAGTATTACGTGCTCAAAACGCTTCCGTCGACTTGGACGGGCGTATTCTCGACCGTCATTTTCCATTAGACATCGGAGTGCTGCACGAAGCAATCACACTGATTATACCAAACTGAGGAATGAACTTTTTCACACCTCTCAATTCATAACTTGCAATTCATAATTTATAATTCATAAAAACGTATGATTAAACTGGAAAATAATCCTGCCGGAAACTTCTTTCTGCTGGCAGGCCCCTGTGTCATTGAAGGTGAAGATATGGCAATGCGCATTGCCGAACGTGTGGTGACCATCACTGACAGATTACAGATTCCTTACGCATTTAAAGGTTCTTACCGCAAGGCCAACCGTTCGCGTTTAGACTCATTTACGGGCATAGGAGATGAGAAAGCCTTGAAAATTCTAAAAAAAGTGCATGACACATTTGGAGTGCCTACCGTAACAGATATCCATGCCGCAGAAGAAGCTGCCATGGCTGCCGAATTCGTAGATATTCTGCAAATCCCCGCTTTCCTTTGCAGGCAAACCGACCTACTGGTAGCCGCCGCCCAAACCGGTAAAATCATCAATATCAAAAAAGGTCAATTCCTCTCCCCGCTTGCCATGCGTTTTGCGGCAGACAAGGTGGTGGAAGCCGGCAACAAGAACGTAATGATTACAGAACGCGGAACAACTTTCGGCTATCAGGATCTTGTGGTGGATTATCGCGGAATACCGGAGATGCAGACTTTCGGTTTTCCCGTTGTACTGGACGTTACCCATTCCTTGCAGCAACCCAACCAGACCAGCGGTGTCACAGGCGGCATGCCGCAACTGATTGAAACGATAGCCAAAGCCGGTATAGCCGTAGGTGCAGACGGCCTGTTCATCGAGACACATGAGAATCCGTCCGTAGCCAAAAGCGACGGTGCCAATATGTTGAAGTTGGATTTACTGGAAGGACTCCTGACTAAATTAGTCCGCATCCGGGAAGCAATTAAATAAAAAACAGAATTGTTTTGTGATTTATCGCCTAATCGCTTCGACAGATAAGGCAAAAACATTTTTAAATCAAATGATGATGAAACATTTATTACGTAACTTATGGATTGTTGCACTAATTGTATGCTGTAACTTCCAACAGGTATTTGCACAACAATTACCACCCATTCCCATCGACAAGGATGTCCGTATCGGCAAGCTGGACAACGGATTAACTTATTACATCCGTAAAAACAGCCTTCCCGCTAACCGGGCCGACTTCTATATAGCCCAAAAAGTGGGTTCCATACAGGAAGAGGACAACCAACGCGGTCTTGCCCACTTCCTCGAGCACATGTGCTTCAATGGAACCGCCCACTTTCCCGGAAACTCCCTAATACAGTATCTGGAACGTATAGGTGTAAAATTCGGCGAAAACCTGAACGCATACACATCCATAGACGAAACGGTCTATAACATCTCCAATGTGCCTGTCAACACTTCCGGAGCCATTGACTCCTGCCTGCTGATCCTGCACGACTGGAGCAACGACCTGACTTTGGACACGAAAGAAATAGATAAGGAACGCGGCGTTATCAATGAAGAATGGCGCACCCGCATGAGCGCCATGCAGCGTTTTCAGGAGAAAATGCTTCCGGCTATGTTTGCCGGAACCAAATACGCCAACTGCTTCCCTATCGGAACAATGGACGTTGTGATGAACTTTAAGCCTCAAACATTAAGAGACTATTACGAAAAATGGTACCGTCCCGACTTGCAGGGTATAGTAGTGGTAGGCGATATTGATGTTGACGCCATTGAAGCCCTTATCAAGAAAAGATTCTCGGACATCCCCGCACAGCCCAATGCCGCCAAGCGTGAATATTATCCCGTAAACGACAACCAAGAGCCTATCGTATTGGTTGCCCGCGACAAAGAGCAGCCATATGTACAGACCTTTATCTTCAACAAGCATCAAGCTACTCCCAGAGAAGAAAAGAATAATGTGGGTTACTTGATGCAAGACTATGCTGTCACTCTGATTACCAACATGCTGAATGCACGTCTGAACGAGTTGCTCCAAGTTGCCAACCCGCCCTACATCTATGCAACGACCTACGATGATGATTTCTTTGTTGCCAAGACCAAAGATGCTTTCACCGGTATCGTAGTCTGCAAAGAAGATAACATTGAGGAAGGTATCTCAACCATTCTCCGCGAAATAGAGCGTGCACGCCAGTTTGGATTCACCGAAACCGAATACAGTCGTGCACGAGCAGAATACCTGCGTCATTTGGAATCTGCTTTCCAAGAACGCGACAAACGTAAAAATGAAAGCTACGTCAAGGAGTATGTCCGCCATTTCCTCGACAATGAACCCATTCCGGGAATCGCCAACGAATATACTATCATCAATCAGATAGCACCGGCCATTCCTGTGACAGCCCTAAACCAGATAATGCAACAACTGGTGACGGACAGCAACCAGGTAGTGGCACTGTTCGGACCCGAAAAAGAAGGTTTGAGCCTTCCGACAGAGGAAGCCATCAAGAACCTGTTGAAAGAAGTGAAGTCGGAGAAGCTCACTCCGTATATAGATAAGGTATCCGACGAACCTCTGATGAAAGAAGCTCCGAAAGGCGGTAAAATTGTTTCCGAAAAGAAAGATGACATCTTCGGAACCACTATGTTGACCTTATCCAACGGTGTCAAGGTTATAATCAAGAAAACAGACTTCAAAGCCGATGAGATTCGCATGAAAGGCGTAAGCATGGGTGGTAGTTCACTCTTCCCCGACTCGGAAATCATCAATATCAACGGACTGGATGCAGTGGCATTGGGTGGTTTAGGCAATTTCAGCGCCATAGAACTGGAGAAAGCCCTGGCAGGTAAAAAAGCCTCCGTAAGCTATGGCATCGGCGACAAGACAGAAGCCGTAACCGGAAATTGCTCTCCCAAGGACTTCGAGACAATGATGCAGCTCACCTATCTGACTTTCACTGCTCCGAGACGCGATGATGACGCTTTTGCATCTTACAAGAACCGTAGCAAAGCCGAATTACAGAATATGGACCTGAACCCCAGTTCTTCTTTCAGCGACTCTATCACGTCCACTCTCTACTCGAAACATCCCAGAACCCTGCGGATAAAAGCCGACATGGTGGACAAGATGAATTATGACAAGATTCTGTCCATGTATCAGGACCGCTTTAAAGATGCCAGCGACTTTACCTTCATCCTGGTAGGAAACGTTGATGTGGAAGCAGTGAAACCCCTAATCGAGTCTTATCTGGGTTCATTGCCCTCCATCAACCGCAAGGAGACATTCAAGGACAACCACATCGCAATGCGCAAGGGCATCTGCAAAAATGAGTTTATCCGCCAGCAGGAAACTCCAAAAGTGAACAACTTCATCTGTTATAGCGGTACTTGCAAATACAATCTCCGTAACGAGATTCTTATGAGCATGACCGACCAGCTTCTTAACTTCATCTATACCGAAAAGGTACGTGAAGACGAAGGCGGTACCTACGGCGTATATCCCATGGGACAGCTCATCAAGTATCCCACAGAAAAAGCCGTTCTGCAGATCTTCTTCAACACAGCTCCCGATAAACAGGAAAAACTGATAAAAATCATCTACGACGAAGCAGAAGCCTTTGCTAAGAACGGTCCCGATGAAGCCAGTTTGAACAAGGTAAAAGAGTATATGCTGAAGAAGCACAGCGAAGACCTCAAGGAAAACGGCTACTGGCTAAACAGCATAGACGAGTACCTGTACACCGGCATCGACCCGGTGAAGGACTACGAGCAAATCATTAACAGTATCACCCCCAAGGACGTTCAGCAATTTGCCAACGAACTCCTGAAGCAGAAGAACCAGATCACTGTTTCAATGATCAGTCCTGAAAAGAAATAAGGTTACCAACCTTCGAAGTGCTGAAATTACAGTTTCCAAAAAGGCTGCGTTGTTAATAAAGCACCCCGGCCGAAGTTCGCGCCTATCGGATTCTCGG
>ENA-OPSO01000231-OPSO01000231.1-human-gut-metagenome-genome-assembly--contig:-NODE-231-length-27399-cov-8.998683_pt1 | contig 27399 bp, 27 predicted proteins | sample MGYA00241455_ERZ501902 | MGnify/ENA primary metagenome ERZ501902 (study PRJEB25962, sample SAMEA2042405) | human gut metagenome | biome: human gut; feature: human-associated habitat; material: faeces...
TAGCAATCTGTCTTTTTGTGCTGCATAAATATAAGAGCAAGTTTTTATAAAAGAACTTTAAATAATTTTCCCAAAAGTGCCGTAAATACAGTGATTTCAAGCACTTTGGGATGTTGAAAATGGTTATTTTACTACCAATTTACTACTTTTGAGCCTTGCCATAAAAAATGAGATACTCTGTATTTTTTCTGTACAGAGTATCTCATTTTTCTTAAAAAAGAGAAAAAACAAATGATTTATAGTAAAATTCCTTTAAAAGAAATTGTACTCTGGAATATCCCTTTCCACAGGGGTATTAAAACGCATTGCAATATCGTCAACAGTACGCTGGCGGTTGCGTTCTCTACGGATTTCATCTAATTCTTCACTCCACGGGGAGATTACAGTTCTACGTTCATCATCAAACATCTTATACAGTTTCTCAACGGTACTCCGATATTGCTTGTTATTTTTCTGTCCGAGCCTGTCTAAGAAATCCAAGAAATCTTTATTGAGCGTATGCTCTTGAGCAAGAATGTGCTGGCAAATGTCCGAAACGCTATAAGCCTTTTCCAACATGCCATCCGCTTCGGATTTCAGTTTTTTGATTGCGTTCTTTTCCTCAATTAAAGACTTCATTTGTGTTTGCAGATTCGCTTTTTCCTTTTGGAAATCCTCTTGCTGGCACTCAAAGATTTTCATGTTGTTTTCTAAATTTTCTTGTGCGGCTTGAGCCTTTGCTTGTACGTCTGCCATAGCTCTTGCTAATGTATCAAGTTCTTCTCTGTCTAACATGATTTGTTTCTCCTTTTCTGTTAATTGTTTTTTTCTATTTGTTAATTCTTTAAGTTGTTCGGGGGTAAGTCCCTGTTGATGCCATACACCTTGCGAATCATAGTAGCCTGCAAGGTGTTCCTCTATGGGTTTATTTTCCAAAGAAATCTCATAACCTCTGTTGATTAACTCCTTGCGGATTTGCTTGTGCATAGAAGCAAGCTGTCGAGGATTCTTAAAAAATGCTGTTTGAGAAATCGTACACTTGATTTCTCCATTAGATTTTATCTTTTCAAAGCATGGTACAAAAAGAATGTGAACGTGTACATTGGTTTCGTCTTTATGAACGGAAAAACCTACGATATTTTCTTTTCCGAACATTTCTTCAATAATATTCATTATATCCCAAACCCATGTGTCACTATGTTCCTGTACAAGTTCTTTATCCAACTGCACAACGAGCGGTCTTGCAATCACCGTATCATTTTTACCTTTGTTGGCAATCCTTGCCCCATGCTCTTTAGCGTAAGTGATACGCTCATTAACAGCATTAAACATATCATTAGAAGTATCTGTTCTCTGCCATATCCCGTTAGAATCTCTGAAATAGGATTCATTTTCAAGGGTGAAATCGGAACGGATATCGGGATTGGAATGGTTTACTTCACATCCATTTTTTCGGTCTGTTCCTCTGTCTATATGACGGATATATCCAGAAATGCCGCCGAATCCTGTTTTGCGTGTTTTAGTGCTTGTATAGACACCCGACCTATGTATTTTTATTGAAGCATCAAAACTCAAATAGCCCATTCGATTTCCCCCTTTCTTTATGTTATATCTGTTCTATATCTTATGTATATAATAACATATTGTTAAATATTTGTCAATCTCATCAAGTGATTTCTTACGGGACAATTTGTCCCGTTGTCTGTCTTTTTTATGCCTTTCAATATAACAGAAACGTTCCCCCGATACAGTATCTATTTCCGTTTTTCATTTACGGAAATAGTTCACGTTCTAGTTTCTACGATAGTGTATTTTCTTTCCGTCTTTTCGTTTTCTCTGTCAGAAGGGTTTCTGTTTCCCCGATAGTGTATCTCTTTTCCCTTTTCAATCTATCTCTCCGTATAGTTGTAGCAAAATACAGCGACCACTACGTTTTTCTCGCCATATTTTGCAAAAGGGCGTTGCCCTCTTGACTCCTTTTTTCTCACCTCTACGGTGAGAATCAATTTTCCATCTCTACGCTGTCAAATTGAAAAAACCATGTAACATAATTGGGTCTATATCTTTCCCCTATCATGTCACATGGCTTTCCCATGATTGTTCCACGTTATGACCAAGCTATGTCACATAAATTTCCCATAGCATGACCATATCGTGTTTCGTAAAATGCCCTTATTTGTTCCGAATCCTATTACTGAAAGTCTGCACAGAATTTTGTTGTACCACGATCGTGCCGACTTTCTGTAAAGAAAAAGGAACGGGTGCAATTACAAAAAAAGGAGAAATGCGATTATGAACAGAACAACTTTATCAGCTTTTATTACGAACTTAGGGAAATACACAGAGGGGGAATTAGTCGGCAAGTGGGTGGACTTTCCTATTACAAATGGGGAGTTAAAAGAGGTCTTACAGGAAATAGGGATTGATGGTATTCGATACGAAGAAATCTTCTTTACGGACTATGAATCCGACATTACAGGATTGACCGATTGTTTGGGGGAATATGAAAGTATTCGTCTGCTGAATTGTCTTGCTATGAAGTTAGAAGAATCTGGATGTGATACAGACGAACTGGCGGCATTGATTGAGTATGGAGAATATACGGGAAGTATTGAGGAACTACTCACGTTAGTAGACAATACAGACTGCTATCTTATCTACCATGATATACAGGATGATTCCGATTTAGGGTATTATCTTATAGAAGAAATGGGCTTATTACAGGATTGGAAAGTAAGTGGAAATCCGTTATCGAACTACATTGATTATGAAGCCTATGGTCGGGATGTAAGACTTGAACAGGGTGGTGTACTTACAGAAAATGGCTATTATGTGGCTCTGATTGATACACCAGTAGAGTACAACAAAGAGGACTTACAGGAGATATACAGTAGTTGTGGTATAGCGGCATGATACAGAGTGGGTGGTGATGTGGTGATACAAAGAGGAATCTTATAGAGGAAACGTGTAAAAAGGGAATCTTCTTTCCCTGTCCGTTTGTCCGACTTTTTTTAAAGAAACCATTTTACATTTATATATCATATCAATAATTCTTTAAATGTATTGATTTCATTGTCCGTTTGTCCGTCTTTTTTTAAGAATCTAATTTATATTTATATATCATATCAATAATTCCTTTAATATATTGATTTATCTTAAAATACTCCATATAGATATAGAAATAAAACAGTACATAGTAAATCAATATATATAGGAAAGTGTTGATATAGAATATATTTTTAAAATAGTTTTCCGAAAAAAGTCGGACAAACGGACACAGTATAGCTATACCCTATAAGGTTATATTCTGTAAGGGTATATTCTCTAAATCAATATATCCTTAAAAATATTGATGTAAAATATATTTTTAAAACAGTTTTCCGAAAAAAGTCGGACAATCAGACAAACCTCCACAACTTCTCTTTGTATGGAAACCCGACTCCAAAGCCATTCTTCCTTTTCCCGAAAATTCCCCTCATGCTCACAGTGTAAAAAAAATACGGGTGCAAAAATGAAAAGGAGGATTTTAAACATGACACTACAAGAAATCTATGAAACATGGAGCAATCAGACACCCGACAACGAAGAAATACTTAAAAAACTTGATGAAATGGCACTTCATTTCCCTGTACCGCTGGGGGAATCCATGACCGAGGAGCAACAAAAGGAATATTTTTCAGACACATTTTATATCCCTTATGTCCTTCCCTACATTAGAAGTGTTGAACAACAAGCCTTTCTTGCCGCCTACAAACAGGCATTTCAACTCTTTACGGAACTATTGAAAGAATAACTTAAAAATAGCCTTTGTCCTATCCTCAAACGATAAAACAAAGGCTATTCCTCTAAATCTGTATCTTCATAGACGATTCTAACAACTTTCTCCACAGGAACTTGTAGAATTTTACATAATGTTTCTATGGTATTAAGCGTAACATTGCGGTTCTGCTTTAACGAATCCAGCGTTCCTTTGGAAAAGTTATAATCACGAATCAAAGCATAAGTTGATACATTTTTTTCTTTCATAGTTTCCCACAAAGGGCTGTAATCAATCATCTTTCACTCTCCTTCTATGAGTAAAGTATAAATTACAGCCCTACCCTCTTGAAATCCCCGATATTTCGGGTATAATATAATGTATATTCCCGATATTATGGGTATATGAATATCTTACAAAAAGAAAGGAGAAAGAAATGAAACTCAAAAAGGTTAGAGCACTGTTGACTGCTCTTGCATTTACTGTTGGTACTGCTCTTTGCGTTTCAACCGTCACCTGGGCAAACAGCTTAACCCCAGACCCAATTTTAATCATTAACGAGCAGGGCGAAATTGTAGAATCCGCCATCCAGTCCGACAGAACCCTTTACTTCGGTTCTACAGTCGAACAGGATATCACAAAAACTATCTTACAGAAACTCTGTACAGCAGATGCCATCAAGAAAGACAGCTTAACAGCAAAAGATGTCAGCATCACACTCAAATCCGAACTCGTCTTTGACGAAGAGAAAAACGAATTTGTAGAATCTGAAAATGACATCAAAGATGTGATGACCGTCAAAGATGACGAAATCACATTCAGCAAAACAGGATTCTTCTTAGCAGAGGTCAGCATCAAAGATGACAAATTAAACGTTATCTTTGACATTGATGACAAAGTCTTAGCTTACGCAGACTTAAACGACTGGGTTGTATTGAACAATACAAAATCCCCTGATTTCTTTGTGAAATTTGATTCCAAAGAAATCAAATCTGTGAAATACGATGACTCCAAAGTCAAAGTTGGTACAGACGGAAAATACGTTCTTACTTACACCATCACAGATGCCGAAAACCATGTCGTAAAGAAAGAGGTTCTGGTAACCGTTGGCGATAAGAAAGTCGTAAATGAACTTTCTGAAAAAGGAGTTTGGGTTGCAAATGGAAAAGCAGTTGCCGGAAACAGCAGCACAACAAAACCAGTTGTAAAACCTGAGAACAAACCAAGTAAGCCAAGTAAACCAGAGAACTCTGGAAACCAGAACCCATCTGTTCCAAACAGACCGGAAAAACCAGAAACACCGGAAAATCCGGACAAACCTGAAAAACCAGAAAAGCCACAGCATGTTCATACATTCGGTGACTGGCAGGTAAAGAAACCAGCTACCTGTGAAAAGACAGGTCTTGAAGAAAGATTCTGTACAGACACAGATTGCAACAAGAAAGAAATCAGAAAGATTCCTGCTCTCGGACATGACCTCAAAGAAACGGTTATCACAGAGCCAACTTGCGGTACTGCTGGTTCAAAAGAAATTACATGTTCCCGTTGCGATTTCAAAGATACAAAAGAAATTCCTGCAACTGGTGCTCATGCTTACGGTGACTGGGTTATCGTCAAAGAAGCTACTTGTACCGAAGAAGGTTTAAGAACACAGACTTGTGCTAACTGTGGTGATGTGAAGAAAGAAGTTCTTCCGAAAGTCGACCACACATGGAATGAAGGCGAAGTTAGTAAACAGCCTACTTGTACAGAAAACGGTGAACGAACATTCACTTGTACCGTTTGTCAGGAGACAAAAACAGAAGTTGCCGAAGATTTACCAGCAATTGGACATAACTGGTCTGATTGGGAAGTAAAAGATGCAACTTGTACCGAAGATGGTCTGAAAACACGTCACTGTCAGAATGACGGCTGTAAAGAAGTAGAATCCGAAGTAATTCCGGCTACAGGACATACCTTCGGAGAATGGACAGTAACAACTCCTGCTACTTGCGAAACAGAAGGTCAGGAAACAAGAACTTGTGCAGACTGTAACGAAACAGAAGCAAGAGTTATCAAAGCTCTCGGTCATGAGTTCGTAGACTACACATACAACAACGATGCAACTTGTGAAAAAGATGGTACCGAAACTGCCAAATGTACTCGTTGTGATAAGACAGACACAAGAGTCGCTGAAGGAACAAAACTCGGACATGAGTTGAAAGAAGAAATTCTTACAAATCCAACATGCGAAACTGCTGGTTCTAAGAAAATCACATGTTCTCGTTGTGACTACGAAGAAATCGTAGAAATTCCTGCAATCGGTCATAAATGGAACGATGGAGAAGTGACAACTGCTCCGACATGTACAAAAGAAGGTGTCAAGACATTCACATGTCAGAATGACCCATCTCATACAAGAACAGAAGTTGTTCCAGCTCTCGGTCATGACTTAAAAGAAACAATCGTAAAAGCCCCAACTTGTACAGAAACAGGTTCTAAGAAAGTTGCATGTACTCGTTGCGATTACGAGGATTCTCAGGTAGAAATTCCGGCTCTCGGTCATAAATGGGATGACGGTGTTGTCACAAAAGCTCCAACCTGTACAGAAGCTGGTGTCAAGACATTCACATGTCAGAACGATAAGAACCATACCAGAACAGAAGTCATTCCGGCTACTGGACACAAATTACAGGAAGAAGTTATTAAACCTGCTACTTGTACCGAAAAAGGTCAGGTAAGAGTATTCTGTACAAAATGTGATTTCGAAGAAATCAAAGAAACAGAAAGCTTCGGACATGATTTAAAAGAAGAAGTTATCAAAGCTCCTACTTGTACAGAGAAAGGTGAAACAAAAGTGACATGTTCTAACTGTGATTTTGAAGAAATCAAATACACAGATGCTTTGGGTCATAATATGGTTGACGGAGAAAGCACTCTCCCAACTTGCTTGACAAATGGTCTTACAAGCAAACATTGTACACGTTGTGACCATCACGAAGATACCGTGATTCCGGCTCTCGGACATCACTGGATAAATGTCGCTGAGAAAGGTCACTGGGATACAAAACTTGTATGGGAATCTCGTTACCGCTGTAGGAAATGTGGTTTCAACAGCACTGATATTGATGAAATTATGAACCATTGTATGGATGTGTGTGACTCCACTTACGAAAATGTTCGTATTCAAGTAGAAAAGAAAACATGGATTGTAGATGTTCCTGCACATAAAGAATGTGACAGATGCCATGTGACTCAGTAAATTGTAAAGTAAAAGAATCTCCTGCTCGTAAATCACGGGTAGGAGATTTATTTATATACAGAAAGGATATATCCGCATGACTAATTTTTTACAATATCAAGAAGCTCTAGAACTTTACACAGCCATGACCGAAAATCTGAATCGCAATGATGAAGATATCGTAGACTTATACAATCGTCTGCTTGAAAAGGCTGTCCGCTATGCTCACATAAGAGCCGAATGGAATTTCTTGAATAGAGAAGAAAAACTGGAAAAGGACGAATCCCGTACAATGGCACATGATTCTTTTATTTCTTCTATAGATATTATTTCCAGAACAGAAGGTGAAATCGGTTCGCAATGGAGAGAAAAACTTGGAAATGACCGTAAACGTATCGGAGATTTTGCTTGTTACATTTCTCTGTTCTGCTCCCTAGAAGCACGATAACAGTCGGTGGTCTGCTCACATGAACAGACCATCCTATTTTTTGTTAGTCAATCGTATAAAAGTCTTTTAACCTTGCCAGTTTATCAGAATAATAATTATATTCAATATATCGTTTCCGTAAATCTTCATATTCTTTTTCAATTTGAATTTTATCTTCTTCGGTATATTCATCCTCTCGTCCATAAGTAACCATTTTGTAATAATCATCGAAAATCAATGGGAACTCCTCATCCTCAAAGTCGCTTATACTCATTCCGTTATTATCATCCTCTAAATGTTTCAATTTATATAAGCATAACTCAATTTCATCATAGTTGATTTTTAAATTGAATTTTTCCCGAAGAACCTGTACAACGATTTTTAAAACAACATTGTCAATATTTTCTGGTGGAATATCAGAGGTTAATTTTGCCATTTTATAATCATACACATTCATTAGAGGGTTCAATAAAAAATCATCATAAGTTGGCGGTTCGGTATGATAATAGCTTGTAAAATGTTTGCAAAATTCTTCGTAAGCCTGTTTTTTCTCTTTTTCACTTTTTTTCATAAAGTCGGCAATTTTTTCAGAGGTATTTCTGCCAGAAAAATGATTTCTTGAATAAATATGTTCAAATGAATGATTTCGTTCTTCGATAACCTGCATTCCTTTTGAAGCGTTGTCACGTTGACATTCTTTTAATTTATTCTCTATTCTATTCCGTTTGCTAGTAGTTACACCCTTTAACATATCTTCTTTGATTACAGAATAGTAGAAATAATCCTGGTCGGCTTTAGGTAAATCCAATATTTTAGATGGCTTTTCGATATTTCTATACTTTTTTAAATAGTCATTGCTAGCCCTCTGCAATCGCGTATATATTGTGCGAATGGATTTACTTTTTCTAGAGATTTCATACAGTTCAAAAATCCTATCATAATCCATTAGAGGATTTTTTTTCTGCTTTTTGCCATAGTTCGTTCACCTTGTTCCTAAAAAAATTTATTTTGTTCCTAAACAAAAATCCCTGTTTTCCCTTATTTTACGCTACTTACAGCGTAAAGTCAAAATTTAAAATTTTTTCGTTTTGTTCCCAAAAAGCATGGCATAATCAAGACAATGAAAACAGGTACTTGATTTCAGAAAAAGTACATTGACAACCAAATATAGAAAACAGGTAGTGTGAAACAATACAAAGACTTTCTTTGGTGTATAAGATTATATTTTACTTATAGAATGTCCGTCAAGGGTAAATATATGGTCTTAGCAGACCACCCTTGACAAACCATTCCATACGTAAAAGATGTATCACACAAGCCAAAGAAAGGGGAAGTGTGTTGTTTCATATTACCTAAATACAAATTAAGAAAGAGGTAAATCAAAATGAAACAAAAAAATATTAGCAATCCTCAAGCATCAGTATTGCCCACATTATCACAGCAATATGTTCGAGACACAGAAGCATTTATCCAAAGTAATTCTTCTTATTTAATGGATGAAGCATTTTGTGCGTCTAGTTTGGTAGACAATATCAACGTAAATCTGTCATTACAAAATGCTGTCCGAGATAATAAACAAGCATTATTAAAGGATATTCCTATTGTATCAGTGGTCATGCTTATGGCTGTAAGAGGTGATGTGGCGTTGATTGCAGGGGGAGATAAAAGTCTTTCTAATCGCAAGAAAGCCCTTACAACAGAACAACGCTCAAATCTTCCGATCGGAATTTATCAGGAAGATGGTGATAATGAAGGGGTTTGGGAAATTACCAATCAGCCTTTAGGGGTATTCGGTGACTTACTGGTTCGTTACAAACCAAACGCTTCCATTAGAGAAAAAAGAGAAGCGTTTGCTTTGATTAAGACCATGTTGCCTGTAAAAGAGAAATGTGTAATTCCTTACTATGTTCCGGTAAACAATGGAATCGTAGATGTTCTTAATAAGAAGCTTCTTCCATTTTCACCAGATTTAGTTTTTACCGCAAAGATTCATACGAATCTGAACTTAGCCGCCACAAATCCTGTGATTCAGATTCCAGGAAAAGGTACATGGGATGTGGATAGTTGGCTGAACTCATTAGGTTCTCCCTCATTTGTATTTAGTATCAAAGAGGTGATTCAAGCGGCATGTTTGCCGTTAGCACCTAGAAATAAGATGGCTATTTTTTATAGTGAGAACGGATGTTCGGGAAAGGGCACAATTTGTCAGACAATTCGCAATATTTTAGGAGAGGAATCAACAATTAGCATTCCGATTAATGAATTTTCAAGTAGATTTGCGTTAGCGAACCTTCCTAACGCATTAGCAATCGTAACAGATGAAAATGATGTTAATTCCTTTTCAAAGGGAATGGGGGTCTTAAAATCCGTAATTACATCTGATGTATGCTCAATCGAAAGAAAGGGATATGATAGCTACTCCTACCGCTTTAATGGTTTAGTATTACAATGCGTCAATGATAAGATTCGTTCAGATGATAAATCATTTTCATTCTTGCGGAGATTGCACGTCATTCCATTTGAACATTCTTTTGCTAAAGATGGAAACGAAAATAAACTGATTAAAGAATACTTCATTCACAGGACAGATGTTCTTGAATATATCCTCAAGATGGTTTTAGTTGATATGGCGTATCGTGATTCTTTTACAGAAACCGCAGAAACAAAGGCGGCACTGCAAGGATTCATTTCTGCAACAAACAATGTAGTTGCCTTTTTAGATGAAGTGTTAGCAGAAGCACAATGGGATTTACTTCCAGCCACAGACCTGTTATACGAATCTTACAAGCAGTATGCAAAAAAGGTTAGCCCGTCTGGAAATCTGATTGGGAGGAATGATTTCATTGCCAGTATTAAAGAGTATGTCGATACGAAAACGAGAGAAAATCCTAATTTTGAATGGGAGTGGACAGACAGTACACGAACAGACAATTATATTGACTTCTCTGTACGTGAACCACTTGTAGAGAATTATCCAGTTGAACCATTCAACAGGGTAATGTACGAATCATCACATGGTTATGCTTTGGTCGACAGAAGCAAAGTAAAAGATAAATACAGTGGTTTGAAGCGGTGTAAAGCCGCTTCCCCCTCACAGGGCACAAATAATTAGAAAAGCGGTACATAAGTATGAGATACGATAAACATGAAATTATGAAAAGTGCTCATTTCAAATACAAATATGGTCATTATTCTTCTTTTGGCGAAGCACTTACGCACACATGGCTTGAATACAAATTAGAAGCATGGCAAGAAGAACAATACGAAGAATATGAAGAAGAAAGGGCGTATAGATTTTATGCAAGATAGAAACATCACTAATAAAACAAATACATTAAAGAAAGGAAATAATAACATGAAATACAATGAATATATGATTTTACAGGCAAAAAAGAGATATGCGGCAGGAGTACCATTTGAGAAAGTAATTGAGGAAACTCTGAAACAGGCATTTGAGGATTACCGTTTCCTCATTTGCTACAATTTGACAAAAGAAATTATCGAACTGGAGAAAAAGGAAAAGGGGCGTGGTCGCAATGAGAGACAATAAGATTTCTCTTTCAGAAAAGTTTCTGTTGAGTTTTGAAGAAGCCGCACGGTATTTTGGTATCGGTGAGCAAAAGTTACGGAACATGGCTAACATTGAAGAAAATCCGAAATGGGTCATTCAAAGCGGCTGTCGCCGCTTGATTAAGCGGGTGCTTTTGGAGGATATTCTTTTGAAAGCTGAAACAATTTAATTATGGTGAAAGGGCTTTGTATATGGTATGATAGATACCATATGGCAAGGCTCTTTTCATATCACGAAAGGAGTTTTTGAGGCATGGCTAATAAACAATCTACGAAACGAAAAGACAATAAAGGAAGAATCCTCAAAACTGGGGAAAGTCAACGAAAAGATGGAATGTACGCTTATAAATATGTTGGAATAGACGGAAAACCGAAATTCCTATACTCATGGCGTTTGACCGATACAGACCCTCTTCCAAGAGGGAAACGGGCTTGTAAATCCTTACGGGAGAAAGAGGAAGAAGTTTTAAGGGATAATCTGGATGGGATTGATTCTATCGGAAAGAAAATGACGTTATGTGAACTCTATGAAAAACATAATAATGTACATCCCAATGTGAAGAAATCTACTGAAAATGGTAGAAAAATCCTTATGGATATTCTGAAAAATGATACATTGGGACATACAAGTATTGATAAAATTAAGCAGAGTGACGCTAAAGAATGGGCTATCCGCATGAGTGGCAAAGGTTACGCCTATCAGACGATTAGCAGTTATAAGCGTAGCCTTACAGCGGCGTTCCATACTGCAATCAATGATGATTTAGTCCGTAAGAATCCCTTTATTTTCAAGTTGGATGATGTAATAGAGAATGATACCATTCCTAAAACTGCATTGACAGACAAACAAGTCAATACACTGTTATCCTTTGTACAATCAGATAGTGTCTATAACCGCTACTACAGAGCCATTGTTGTTCTGCTACATACAGGATTGAGGATTTCAGAGCTGTGCGGTCTTACAGTACAGGATATTGATTTTGAAAAAGGATATATCAACGTAACACATCAATTACGGTATGATAACGAGGGGTATCATATTACATCTCCGAAAACAGAAAGCAGTGTTCGGAAAATCCCCATGATGAAAGTTGTCAGAGAAGCCTTACAAGAAGAAATCCAAATCCGAAAAAAGGTTCAATTTATCGGAGTGGATGGCTATACAGACTTTATTTTCTTAAATAAACAGGGATTGCCTATGTATGCAATTTTATATGCGGATGCTTTTGCAAAAATGGTAAAAAAATACAATAAATACCATACAGAGAATCCATTACCATCTATTACACCTCATACTCTTAGGCATACGTTCTGTACGAATATGGCGAGAAAGAGAATGACCCCGAACACATTGCAGTATATTATGGGTCATAAGAATATCACTATGACGTTGGGATATTATACACATGGTTCGGCAGAATCCGCAAAAGAGGAAATGGAAGAACTGGTGGCGTAGGATATGAATTGTACTACTCAATATACTACTTTTGAAAGATATTATTTGAGCCTGTTTGAGCCACTTTGTAAAAGTAGATACTTCTCAAAACGCCTTACAATCCGCATAAAATAAGGCTTTGAGACGTTTTGAGAAGATATGAGAAGTTATTAAAAAAAGTGCTTAAATTTTAAGAGAGAAAAATCAGGCAAAGATAGTGAATTTTCTACCTCTGCCTGATAGGAATACATCTGCTTAATGTCTTAACTAAATGACATTGGCCTCACAGCCGCCTCTTTCTGCATTACATTTAACCGATGATCTTTTTTAACTGTTCTCTGTTTAAAATCAGATTAAATCCCATTGGATTGATAACAAGCGCCTCCGCCTGCTGGATCATAATATCAGCAAGCTTCACAAAAGGTATTTTTGCAATCCTCAGCTTTTTGCCTCTGGCAAATTTTTCGTATTCCAGCACATCTGAAAAAACAGGCTGAAGAATTTTTCCTTCTTTATTTTTCAGATACGGAATATTTACCTTTGCCGGATCCTCCTCACTGCGGTCCATGGCAACAAGGAATTCTGATTTTCTCAGATTTGCGATCAGCTCTTCTTCCAGTTCCCGGATATTTTTGTGTTCCTCCGGTTTTACCGGACGGCGCAGCTCCTGCATAAAATAAATACCGGAAAGCTGAAGCGTTGCGTTGATCAGAGGTCTTTTTTCCGGCTCGACCTTGCTGAGATCCGGCTGACGCACAATTTTGTCAAGATCCACTTCAATCTCTTCACTTCCGTTATTCCACACCAGGGAATTTACACCAACAGCGTAAAGAAGGCCGTACATTCTCGGGAAATCCTTTTTCTCATATTTCATTCCCATAAGCAGGATTTTATCATCCAGCTTCTTTTTGCCAAACTCCTTCAGTGTCTCTTCCTCGGCAAAAAACCATGCCTGATCATTATAAGTCTCTTCTGCGCAGGTCACATAAGGAAGCTTTGTCACCTGAGAATATGCCACAAAGATGCTGTCTCTGGCCTGAATTTCCTTCACTGCGTCTACTACACTCATTCCCATTCTTGTTGTCCTTTCCATTGTCTGTCTCCGGCCCCGGGGGGCACAGAGGAACAGATACTCCTTTTTATTTCATCAGGAATTCTACGATTCCGTCAAGTTCCTCCATCTGATCCCTCTTCAGAGAAGATTTCACAGTAAGAGTATTGTCATAAATCTCCATGTTTTTCATGGAAGAAAGAATCTCTTTCATCTGTTTTCCTGCAGAAATTGCCCAGGTACCGTTTTCGATCACAGCCACTTTACGGTTCTGGAAATTATGCGCTTTCAATTCTGAAAGAAGGGTTTCCATTTTCGGGAAAAGTCCTGCATTGTAAGTAGGGCAGGCAAATACGATCCTGTCACAGCGGAATGCTTCTGCCAGAATATAGGACGGATCTGTTTTGGACACATCATACATTGCAATGTTCTTTTCTCCTGCATCAGAAATCTTCCCGGCCAGAACATTCACTGCGCTCTCTGTATTTCCGTAAATAGAAGCATACACAATAAGAACCGCGTGATCCTCCGGTGTGTAGGTGCTCCATTTCTGATATTTATCAATAAACCAGCCCAGATTTTCTCTCCATACCGGGCCGTGAAGCGGGCAGATCATTTCAATATCAAGAGCTGCTGCTTTTTTCAGGGCAGACTGAACCTGAGCTCCGTATTTACCTACAATGTTAGTAAGATATCTTCTGGCTTCTTCCAGCCACTCTGCCTCAAAGTTCAGCTCGTCTGCAAAAATATTTCCGTTCAGCGCGCCAAAGGTTCCAAAGGCGTCTGCACTGTAAAGAACTTTATCATAAGCATCATAAGTTACCATAGCCTCCGGCCAGTGAACCATTGGGATCATGGCAAATGCAAGGGTGTGTTTTCCTGTGGAAATGGTATCTCCCTCTTTGATCACAACTGCGCGGTTATCTACGTCAAAATCAAAAAACTGTTTCATCATGGTAAATGTCTTTGCATTTCCCACAAATTTCACTTCCGGATAACGGATCACAACTTCTGCAAGAGAAGCGCAGTGATCCGGCTCCATGTGATTCACAATAATATAATCCAGAGTACGGCCGTCCAGTACATGCTCCAGATTCTCAAGGAACTGTGAGCACACAGAATGATCTACTGTATCAAGAAGAACGGTTTTTTCATCCAGGATCACATAGGAATTATAGGAAACTCCTTTTGGGATCGGATATACGTTCTCAAACAGCTCCAGTCTTCTGTCGCTGGCGCCGATCCAGTACATATCCTCTGTTATCTTTTTTACACAATACACGTTGTTTCCTCCTTACGCCTCATCAATGGCTTTTCCAATATCATGGCGCATATATTTGTTGGCAAACTGAATCCATTCGGTCGCCTCATATGCGTTCTTTCTTGCTTCCTTCAGGTCTTTGCCCTTGGCAGTAATTCCCACAACACGTCCTCCGTTTGTGACGATCTGACCGTTTTCCAGCTTTGTTCCCGCATGGAAGCAATAATATCCTTCTTTGTCCTCAAACTTCTCAAATCCGGACATGGGAATGCCTTTTTCGTATTTTACCGGATAGCCTTCGCTGGCAAGAACCACGCAGACTGCCGCATTATCCTCAAATTCAAGTTCTGTCTGATCCAGAGTCCCGTTTACACAGGCCTCCATTACCTCAAGGATATCTGTTTTCATTCTGGGCAGCACTACCTGTGCTTCCGGATCACCGAAACGGGCATTATATTCCAGAACCTTGGGTCCGTCCGGAGTCAGCATCAGGCCAAAGAAAATAATTCCCACAAAAGGACGTCCCTCAGCCGCCATAGCATCGACTGTGGGCTGATAAATATATTTCCGGCAGAATTCATCTACCTCTTCCGTATAAAACGGACTTGGAGAAAAGGTACCCATTCCGCCTGTATTCAGTCCCTGGTCTCCGTCCATGGCGCGTTTGTGATCCTGAGCGGAAGTCATGGTACGGATGGTCTTTCCGTCAACAAAAGAAAGCACAGAGACTTCTCTTCCTGTCATAAATTCTTCAATGACCATAGTATTTCCGGCGCTTCCGAACTTTTTGTCCTCCATGATCTCCTTTACTCCGGCTTCCGCCTCAGCGAGATCATTGCAGATCAGAACGCCCTTTCCAAGAGCAAGTCCGTCCGCTTTGAGAACAACAGGGAATTTCGCCTGTGTACGAAGATATTCCAGAGCCTTTTCAGAATCCTCAAAATTCTCATATCCGGCAGTGGGAATATTATATTTTTTCATAAGATCCTTGGAAAACGCCTTGGAGCCTTCCAGAATAGCCGCATTTTTACGTGGGCCAAACACCTTCAGACCGCGCTCTTCAAATACGTCTACAACGCCTCCTACCAGCGGGTCGTCCATTCCAATGATCGTCAGATCTATGCTATGTTCCTGGGCAAAATCCGCCAGTTTCTCAAATTCCATAGCTCCGATATTTACGCACTCTGCATACTGGGAAATTCCCGCATTGCCGGGTGCGCAGTAAATTTTGTCAGCTTTCGGGCTTTTTGCCACGCTCCATGCAATTGCATGTTCTCTTCCGCCGCTTCCTACAATCAGTATATTCATCAGGTATTTCCTCCTTATCTGCTGATCTGAACCTTTCCGTCCTGAACACTGACCTTTCCGTTTGCAATCAGGTCAATAGCTTCCGGAAGGATCTTCCATTCTGCCTCTTCCATTACTCGGCGCTGAAGTACTTCCGGAGTATCTCCCTGCTGTACCTCAACTGCCTTCTGAAGGATGATCGGACCGGTATCTGTGCCTGTATCTACAAAATGCACAGTGGCTCCGGTTATTTTTACGCCTCTGTTCAGAACTCCCTCATGGACGCGCAGTCCATAAAACCCTGTTCCGCAGAAAGACGGGATCAGAGAAGGATGGATATTAATGATACGGTTTGGATATGCCTCCACGATCATTGGAGGAACCGCAACCAGATAACCTGCAAGAACAACAAGATCTATCTGGTTTTTCTGAAGCTCCGCCAGAAGAGCTTTATGGAATTCCTCTCTGCTGTCATAGCATTTCGGCGAAATACAAACAGCCGGTATCCCCCGGTCCTCTGCTCTTTTCAGAGCATAGGCACCGGAGTTATTACTGATCACCACTGAAACAGCGGCATTGGTGATCACTCCCTGATCCAGCGCATCCAGAATGGCCTGAAGATTCGTGCCCCCTCCGGATACCAGAATGCCAAGTCTTAACATAAATCCACACCCTTTTCGCCGGCTTCGATACGTCCTACCACATATGGAGTATCTCCTGCTTTGCGGATCGCTTCCATTGTTTTGTCCACGTCTTCCGGTTTTACTGCAAGAACCATTCCAAGACCCATGTTGTAGGTATTGTACATCATTTTTTCTTCAATGTTTCCTTTTTCTGCAAGAAGCTTAAAGATCGGAAGAACCGGATAGCTGTCTTTTTCGATCACTGCTCTTGTGCCCTCTTTCAGCATACGCGGAACATTTTCGTAGAAACCGCCGCCTGTGATATGGCTGCATGCATGGATGCGCACGCCCGCTTCTTTCACGCTCTTCAGAGCTTTTACATAAATTCTGGTCGGGGCAAGAAGAGCCTCGCCCAGAGTTGTTCCCAGTTCATCATAATAAGTGTCCAGAGACTCTCTTGTCATATCGAATACCTTACGCACCAGAGAAAATCCATTGCTGTGAACACCTGTAGACGCCATACCGATCAGAACGTCACCGGCTTCCAGCTCTTCCCCTGTAAGAAGATCTTTTTTATCGATCACGCCTACTGCGAATCCCGCAAGGTCGTACTCATCCTCCTGCATAAGTCCCGGATGCTCGGCTGTTTCTCCGCCGATCAGAGCTGCTCCGGACTGTGCGCAGCCTTCTGCCACGCCGCCTACGATCTCTGCGATCTTTTCCGGATAGTTCTTGCCGCATGCAATATAATCCAGGAAAAACAGAGGCTCTGCCCCTGCGCAGGCAATATCGTTGACGCACATTGCCACTGCATCGATTCCAATGGTGTCATGCTTGTCCATAACCATGGCAAGCTTTACCTTTGTTCCGCATCCGTCTGTTCCGGAAACAAGAGTAGGCTCCTCCATATCTTTAAATGCACTCATGGAAAACGCTCCGGAAAATCCGCCGATTCCGCCTAAAACCTCGGGTCTCATTGTTTTTGCAATGTGCTTTTTCATCAGCTCCACTGACTTATAGCCTGCTTCTATATCAACACCTGCGTTCTTGTAATCCATAATATCCTCCCAGTATTTACTTTTATTTTTTATTAATAATTCTGATAGCCTACTTCCTGCAGTCTTGCGTCCTTGGCTTCTACCTGCTCTTTCAGCTCCTGGCTGTATTCTTTCAGTTTCGCAAGAAGCTCAGGATCTGAGGTTGCCAGAATTTTTGCTGCCAGAAGTCCTGCGTTTGCGCCGCCATTGATGGCAACCGTGGCAACCGGGATTCCGGACGGCATCTGTACGATGGAATAAAGAGAGTCACGTCCTCCCAGAGAGGTAGTATGCATCGGAATACCGATTACCGGCATGGGGAAAATCGCCGCGCACATTCCCGGCAGATGAGCTGCCATTCCCGCACCTGCAATAATCACCTTAAATCCTCTTTCCTCTGCACTCTTTGCATAGTCAAAAAATACATCCGGTTCTCTGTGCGCGGAGATGATCTTCATCTCATACTCCACTCCCAGCTTGTCAAGAATTGCCGCTGCTTTGCTCATAACCGGCATGTCTGAATCGCTTCCCATTACAATTCCAACTTTTTTCATTGGTAGGCCTCCTTAATTTTCAATCTGTTCCAGGTTGATTCTACTAAGATTCTATTTTTGTGTCAATAAAATTCCATAAAAGAAATATTTTGGCAAACAAACTGTTTTTGTATATTTCGGAATTTCTTCCTTCCACATTCTCTTTATTTCTCAAAAGGGCGGTTCAGTTCCTCTGTACCAGGCAGTACAAAACGTCCTTTTTCAATAATGGAACGTCCTTCTCCCTCATCGTCGATCACGCGGATGCTTCCAAGCTCTTCGTAAGGAATGGTGATATCTGTATGACATCCATAGTACGCAAGACTGATATCCTCTTTTCTGAGGCTGGATATCTCATTGTCTCTGGCAATGATCTCTCTCCCGTCCGGATTATATACTGCAATATCCTCAGCCCAGCTGTAACAGGTATCGCCCACTGCAAAATGAGGACCCATTTTTTCTGCGATCAGAATGGGCAGCTTGTCTGCGATCCCGTATTTTTCTGCAGCCACATAGGCTGTGGTATTTGTTCCGATAGCAAATTCTCCCATTGGAAGCTTCACATGATGGTGAAGGATATTGTCCTCAATATAAGCGCGGTTTTCCTCTTCCGTCTCAAAATTACTGCAGGAATAATCGATCACCTGACCGCAGTCAAATACAAGCTTCAGATCCTTAAACTGCAGTCCGTTCAGATACACTTTTTTTACATGGAGGACTCCGCCTGTGCCTGCCAGAACCGGAGAAGTGAACACCTCTCCTACCGGGATATTCACATCTGCCACACAGTTTTCAAAGTTTGTCTGTTTTTTGATATCCTCCAGTGTATGAAGATGAATGATAAGATCTGTTTCATTGCCGTTCTGTCCTTTGATCTCCACCCACTCGCAGGTATCCAGAGTTTCAATGATCGTCTGCTGGATTTTTTCATAAAGCTTATAGTCCAGTGTATTGATCTTTACGATCTCATCAAAAATCTCCGGGAAGTTTCCTCCGATCTCCGGCACCGGATAGGCGATAATGGTAAAGCTTCTCTCATCTCCTTTGATATAGCGGTTGACAATCTGACCGGATTCATTGTCAAGCTCCACCTGAAGCTTCTGCTGAGCTTCGCTTAAGCTCAGGGCTTCCGGCTTGGACACCGGAGAAAAAGGCTCCTCTCCAAAGGTTTCAATACATGCAGGGCCGCCGTGGACTTCTGCCAGATCTCTGTACTTGTCATAGGCGTTCTGCATGGAGCGGAGTTTCCTTTTTACAAAGTCGCTGTCAAGGAACAGAGCGCAGTCCTGTCTGTGGTCATAATCATACTGAGGGTTGGGATTTCCGCCCATATATCCTACACGGGATGCCCCTCTTTTATTGATCACATGAGCCGCATGACGATAGATCACAGGCTTTAGTCCCATTTCCCGAAACTGAAGGACTGCCGCCCGAACCATCCGCTCAAATCCCAGATTATAGCGGATATTTACGGTTTTCTTTTTTGTAAGGTCTTTTCTTGTATTAATAAATCCGATGCGATATCCTTCTGTATAGGTACGCGCCATATCATCAATTTTTTCCTGAGAAAGACTGTTCAGGAAAAGAGCCACACCGGTCTCATTTCCGGATACGTATTCGCCATAGCGGTAAAGATACCTCAGATCCTCAAGATCTGACTCCATAATGATCTTTGTGGCAAAATCCAGCTCCGGGTCAACACCCTCAGCAATTCTCTGCTCCATCATGTCCTGACAGTAATCATTTACATAGGAACGGAGGATATCTTCCACTGTTTTCGGAGCAGGAAGTTCTTCTTCACAAAAAGCAGAATGAATCTCCAGAAACAGCTCTGCGCACACAAGATAATCCCACCATTTTTTCTCATATGCAAAGACTATGGTACCTCTTAGCTCCGCATACAGAAAGCAGAAGCTCTGACCGTATTCCCCCAGCTTTTCTGTTGCATAAGCAGGATTTCCATAGGAAGTCTCATAATTTTCCGGAAAAAGTTCTTCATACAACGCAGTATTTTCCGCCTTCAGCTCTTCCAGGGAAAGTTTTTCCTGTTCTCTTTTCAGAATCTTCCCCGTTTTTTTAAGAAACTCTGCTGTTCTCTGAAAAAATTCCTCAAAGGGCTCTTTTATTTCCTTTTCTGTACAGATTTCTGCAATCCGTTCTTCAGCAAGGGCAAATCGCTCCATCAGTAATTCGTCCAAACTGTCATCTCCTTTCAAAAATCAACTCCGCCTTTACTCATCGATCACATTTCCCAGACGGATATGCTTGTCTACCAGTTTCTTCATATACTCCCAGATTTCCCCGGAACCCTCTGAAGTATGCTGATTCCTTTTGTAAATCTGGCTTTTTTTCACGCCGTGCTCCGCCCAGCTTCTTCCTCCGGAAGCGTCGTTTAAAAGAAGCGGCTGACAGTTATCAAGCACATGGGCAAATTTTGCCTCCGGTGTCTCATATGCTTCAAACTCTTCCCAAAGCTGCCGGAACCAGCTTCTCTGATCCTCCGGAAGCAGTCCAAAGATCCGTTCCGCAGCCTTCCTCTCTCTGATCTCCTTGGTTGCCGCTCCGGCCTCGTCATAGGCATAGGTATCTCCTGCGTCAATTTCCACAAGATCATGGATCAGCACCATGGGAACCACCTTTTCCAGGCTGACCTCTTCATTGGAATATTCCTTCAGAAGAACTGCCATCAGCGCAAGATGCCAGGAATGCTCCGCATCATTTTCTTTACGGTTTCCATCTGCAAGATACGTCTGCCGAAAAATATTTTTTACTTTGTCCACCTCTATGATAAACTGCATCTGTTTCTCTAAACGTTCCATTTTTTTACACTCCCATTAAAAAAAAGCCCAGCCATCCCACCATGATGATTCCATTCAGAATAGAACCCACAATACTGGTACGATGCGTACGCTTTTCCTCTGAAAAACTCAAAAGTCCCATAATGAATCCATAGACAGAAAGCATTGTTGCAAAAAGACAGATACCTCCTACAATAAATCCATAGGCGCCGTTAAGTGCAAAAGCAGTCAGAACTGCTGCCAGAAACAAAATAAGGGAAGCAGCTGCCAGACCCACTGACAGCTTTCCCTTTTCTGCTTCTTTTGTTTTTACAAATGAGTATCTATATCTTTTCGCCATAATGCTTTCTCCTCAGGTAATCGCAGATTACAAACAGCACGTAGCCTGCTGCCGCGCCTGCGGTATTTAAAATCAGATCATCCACATCAAAGCAGCCCACTCTTGTTACAAGCTGAATCATTTCCACACACAGACTCAGACTGAACCCGGACAGAACGATCAGGAATCCGCTGCGCCATCTCCGGCTGATGACCGGCAGGATAAATCCCAGGGGAATGAATCCGATCACATTCCCGAAAATATTCATAAAAAAAGCAGACAAGCCAACCTGTTCCCGGTACATCCAGAATCTCCGGATCTCCACAAAGGGTTTCAGGTTGTATCTGTATATGCGCTCCTCCTCCGCAATCCGTCCGTATCCCTCAGAAAAAAACAGAAAGTAGATCAGAAGCAGCACATACAGCACAAAAAGAACCATTCCTATCTGCCGGATTTTTTGTTTTGCCCTGTTACTCACAGCTCACCGTCAGATCAGAATATCTGACTTTCTCTTTAAAAGTCTCGCTCCGCTGATGATCATAAGGATACCGGCTGCGGCGCCTGTCACCAGGGTAACAATGCCTACCGCCAGACTGCAGGCCCCTGTTCTTGTCATTGTTTTATAAATCTTTTCGTTCACGGCGAACCTCCTATTTCACTCCGTACTGACGATAATAGTCATCAATGGCTGCCTTCAGAGTATCATCGATGATCACCTGTCCATTTACCTCTTTGTTGTAAAGATACTCTGTCACCTCTGCCATGTCCACAATAGCTGCAGTGTCAAAGCCGTACAGATCCTTCACTTCATCAAGAGCGCATTTTTCTCCGCCCTTTCCTACTTCCATACGGTTCAGAGAAACCATAAGACCAACGATCTCCACGTCTGCCGCTCCTTTTACCTTAGGCACAGTCTCCTCCATGGATTTTCCGGAAGTGGTTACGTCCTCGATCATAACAACTCTGTCTCCGTCCTTCAGAGTACTTCCAAGAAAGCTTCCTTTATCTGCGCCGTGGTCTTTTTCTTCTTTTCGGTCAGAGCAGTAGCGTACTTCTTTTCCATAAAGCTCGCTGTAGGCAATCGCTGTCACAACGCTTAACGGGATTCCTTTGTATGCAGGTCCGAATAATACGTCGAAATCGTCTCCATATTTGTCATGAATAGCTCTTGCATAGTATTCGCCCAGTTTCTTTAACTGAGATCCTGTTACATATCCCCCTGCATTCATAAAAAATGGGGATTTTCTTCCGCTTTTCAGTGTAAATTCACCGAATTTCAGAACCTTGCTGTCTACCATGAACTGAATAAATTCCTGTTTATACTGTTCCATATTTTTCAACCTCCGTATTTACGGGCAAGCCCTTTTCATTTTTTCCATAATATATCTGTTTTATTTTAGCATATCTGCTTTTTTTTTTCAATCAATGGATGAAAGGGGCGCCATAGTCTGTTTTTTATATTTTTTCATTACATAATAATAGTATGGGATCAGAGGAATCAGGGCAGCGATCCATGCTGCTGGATCTGCCATACAGATTCCTGCAAAGCTGGTTTTTCCTGCAACAAGGAGAACGATAGCAGTTCTGGCTACCAGTTCAAAAATTCCGCCAAGCATAGGAACCAGCCCATACCCCATTCCCTGAAGAGCATTTCGGAAAAGGAAAATTGTACAGAGGAACGGGTATGCCCAGAATACAGTACGGAAATAGGTTACTGAAACCTCCACCACCGCTGTCTCTGAAGGATCAATAAACAGATAGGTAAAATATCTGCCGCCAAAGTACATTACAACCATCTCGATAACAGCCCATATAAGAAGCATGATCCAGGAATATTTCACACCTGCCCGTACACGGTCCATGCGTCCTGCCCCCCGGTTCTGTCCCACATAGGTCGCAATGGTTGCCCCTATGGAAACAGCCACCATGGTAATAATGTTCTGAATCTTTCCCGCAGCAGAAAATCCCGCCATATAAACAGCGCCGTAAACATTCACTGCTCCCTGCACAATAATAGTTCCAATGGCTGTAATGGAAAACTGCAGGGCCATGGGAATACCCAGATTCAGAAGCTTGGCAAAGCTCCCCCTGCGAAACGCAAAGTTTTTCTTTTCCAGATGAAGGATCGGATACTTCTTTATAATGTAAACCATGCAGCATACTGCTGAAACCGCCTGCGCAATAACTGTAGCATAAGCGCAGCCTTCCACACCCATTCCCAGGAACTTGATAAATACCACGTCCAGCACCACATTGATAGCTGCTGAAATGATCAGGAAATAAAGCGGAGATTTTGAATCTCCCAGTGCGCGCAGGAAGGCTGCCAGAGCATTATAGGCTGCGGTGACAATCAGTCCCGCATAGATGATCCCCATATACGCCTTTACATCTCCCATCAGCTCCTCCGGAGAATTCATCAGGCGAAGGATCGGCTCATTAAACGCAAGAAGCCCCACAGTCATCACTGCAGTGATCCCAAACATCAGGTACACAGACATTGCCACATAATGGCGCATATCATCGTATTTCTTTGCCCCGAACATCTGGGAAACAATAATGGCAAAACCGCTGCTCATTCCATTGAGCCATCCTGTTACAAGAAACATCAGAGAACCGGTGCTTCCAATGGCTGCCAGCGCATCTACGCCGATAAACTGACCGGCAACAATAGAGTCTGCAATATTATAAAACTGCTGAAACACATTGCCAAGGAACATTGGTATCATAAACCAGATGATCAGCTTCACCGGGTTCCCTACTGTCATATCGCTTGTCATATCTTTTTTCATAATTTCTCCCTAAAAAAAGGTCCGCTGTAAATATATACCCGGAACATTTCCGGATATGCTTTACAGCAGCCCTTATCAAAAAACTATTTTACCGCGCCGATCAGCTGACAGATATCCTCTGTCTTCTGGGATTTCATATAGTCCTCAATTCCCCGGACTACTTCTTCCGCAGCATAAGGATTAAAGAAATTTGCAGTTCCCACAGACACTGCACTTGCACCTGCAAGAATAAATTCCAGTGCATCCTCTGCAGTGGAGATTCCGCCCATTCCAATAATGGGAAGCTTCACTGCCTGAGCTACCTGGTATACCATGCGGACAGCCACAGGTTTTACAGCCGGGCCTGACATTCCGCCGGTTTTATTTGCCAGAGCAAATGTTTTTTTATAGATATCGATCTTCATTCCTGTCAGAGTATTGATAAGAGAAAGAATATCTGCGCCTCCGGCCTCCGCTGCTTTTGCCATTTCCGTGATGTCTGTCACATTAGGGCTGAGCTTCATGATGATCGGCTGCTTTGCATATTTTTTAACTTCTTTTGTAATGGCTTCCAGAGCCTTTGGATCCTGTCCGAAAGCAATTCCGCCTTCTTTTACGTTTGGGCAGGATACATTGATTTCCAGAAGATCTACCGGTTCATTTCCCAGACGCTCTACTACTTCACAGTAGTCTTCTGTGCTTTTTCCGCACACATTTACAATGATCTTTGTGTCATATTTTTTAAGGAACGGAATATCCCTTTCACAGAATACATCAATTCCCGGATTCTGAAGGCCAATGGCATTCAGCATACCGGAGGCTGTTTCTGCCACACGAGGCGTGGGATTTCCCGGCCACGGTACGTTTGCCACTCCTTTTGTTACTACAGCGCCCAGTTTATTCAGATCTACAAATTCGCTGTACTCCGCTCCTGAGCCGAAGGTTCCGGAGGCTGTCATAACAGGATTCTTCAGTTCTACTCCTGCCAGTGTAACGGCTGTCTTTATCATAACTCCACCTCCGTGCTCAAAAATACAGGACCGTCTTTGCAGATGCGTTTATTGTGTACATGGGAATGGCTGTCGATCTCCTTTGATTTGCACACACAGGCAAGACAGGCCCCAACGCCGCAGGCCATACGTTCTTCCATAGAAATCCAGCATGGAATATTTTTTTCCTCCGCATAGGCTTTGATTGCCCGAAGCATAGGTGTGGGTCCGCAGGCAAAAATCACATCTGCTTCCAGAGCATTCTCTCTGATGGCATCCATAACATTTCCCTTTGTGCCGGCGCTTCCGTCTTCAGTGGCAACATATACATCTGCATACGCCTGAAATTCATCATTCAGAAACAGCTCATCTCTGTAACCGAGGATCGCTGTTTTCTGTCCGTTCAGCTCTTTTGCAGTCTGAAGCATAGGAGGAATACCAATTCCTCCGCCCATGAGAAATACGCGTTTTCCCTCTGCTTCATGAAGAGGGAAACCATTTCCCAGAGGTCCCAGAACCTCTACCGGAACGCCTGCATGGAGTCTGGAAAAGGCCTCTGTTCCTGTGTTCTTTCCTGTTACACGATAAACAAGACGGATTCTTCCGTTTTCTCTGTCAATTTCACAGATACTGATGGGGCGGGGAAGCAGCTTGCTTCCATCCCGCGTATAAAGTGAAAGAAACTGGCCTGGCTTCGCCTCCGCAGCCATATGGTCTGCCTGAAGCCACATGCTGTAAATATCTTTCCCGATTCTTTCCTGGCTTACAATCTTTAAGCTTTCTTTTGTCTTTTTGCTCATCTCTTTCCTCCTGAATCAGTTGGTCCTGATTATTTGCGGCCTTCCAGAGCTCCGCTGATATCAGCGATCATATCTTTTACTGCCTGTCTGGATGCGTCTGCAAAGTTCTTTTCACCAAATTCTGCGTAAGCTTCCTGTTTATAAGCCGCAATAATTCCTCTTGAGGAGTTTACAATGGCACCCAGGCCGTCCTCATTAAAGAAATGAACCAGATCTTTTCCTCTGCCGCCCTGAGCGCCGTAGCCCGGCACAAGGATAAAGGTTTTCGGCATAAGTTTACGGAGAACTTTTCCCATTTCCGGATAGGTTGCTCCTACAACAGCTCCCACATAGCTGTATCCATTGCCCATATGATCCTCGCCCCACTGAGCAACCTTTTCGCCTACCCACTCATAGAGAGGACGTCCGTCGATCAGACGATCCTGGAACTCTCCACTGGAAGGATTTGATGTTTTTACAAGAATAAAGAGTCCTTTATTTTCTTCTTTACATACGTCAATAAACGGTTTTACGCCGTCAGATCCGAGATACGGATTCACAGTTGCAAAATCCTCATCAAAGCCGGCATAGCTTTTGGAGCCCACCTGAACATGTCCCAGATGTCCCACTGCGTATGCTGCAGAAGTAGAGCCGATATCTCCTCTTTTAATATCTCCGATCACTACAAGATCTTTTTCCTTACAATAGTCTACTGTTTTTTTATACGCCTGAAGTCCCGGGATCCCGAACTGCTCATACATGGCGATCTGAGGTTTTACTGCCGGGATCAGATCACAGGTAGAATCCACAATCGCCTTATTAAACTGCCAGATTGCCTCCGCAGCGCCCTCCAGTGTCTCGCCAAATTCTGCAAATGCATTATCCTGGATATGCTTTGGGATGTAATTCAGCATCGGATCCAGCCCCACTACGATAGGAGCATTTGTTTTTTTAATTTTTTCAATCAGTTTATTAATCATAAAAATTTCCTCCTGAAATTTATTTTTACATACTTAAACATATCATACACGAAACCAGAGATTTAATAAAGTATTTTTTGCCTGTTTTTCATATTTATAAAATACATTTATTTTCTCACTGTCTCCCTTGTGTCAGTTTTTTTACAATCCTTAAGAATAATCTTGACAATTTAAAATATGAGCTATATAATCATATCAAATCCACTACATTATTAATATAAAATCACTAGTTTTTAGAGATTATATATTACATGATATAGTCTGTAAAATCTGGTGATTTTTTTCGTCAGATGGACTTTTAACTTTTTATTTTTATGGAGGTAACATCATGAACAAGGGGACTGTAAAATGGTTCAACGCAGAAAAAGGATACGGCTTCATCACAGGTGAGGATGGCGCTGATGTATTTGTACACTTTTCTGCAATCAACGGCGAAGGATTCAAATCTCTTGATGAGGGACAGGCCGTAACTTATGATCTGACAGAAGGCGCTCGCGGAATGCAGGCAGCTAATGTTACAAAATTATAATAAGTTATTATCTGTTCATATCGGATAGCATTCGTATTGATCACAAAAATCCCCGGC
>ENA-OPSO01000248-OPSO01000248.1-human-gut-metagenome-genome-assembly--contig:-NODE-248-length-26496-cov-3.426913_pt1 | contig 26496 bp, 29 predicted proteins | sample MGYA00241455_ERZ501902 | MGnify/ENA primary metagenome ERZ501902 (study PRJEB25962, sample SAMEA2042405) | human gut metagenome | biome: human gut; feature: human-associated habitat; material: faeces...
CTCCACTTGGATTAATTGGTGTATTTCCTTCTAACGCTATATTTCCTGTTTTTATCGCAATGCTTTCTTCTCCAGGTCTTGTAATGCCAAATGCAGAAATTGCCATATATTCGCTCGATGTAAAGCAATCATGTGTTTCAAAAACATCTATATCCTTTACTGTAAGATTCGCTCTCTGATAAGCATCTACCACCGCTTGTCTCGTCCATGGCAAAATATACTCATCTTTAGAACTTTCTATAATTTTTTTATTAAATAACATTGGTGCAACTCTATGACCATATCCTTTTACTAACGGCATTTTTCTCTCAGCATAGTTTTCTTTCATATAGCGCTCTGATACCAAAACAACTACAGCCGCCCCATCTGTTACCTGAGAACAATCTGAAGTTGCTAATTTACCACCTACATAAGGATTTGTTGTAGTTCCGCGCATATTAGCTTGTTCTTTACTCATAAACCATTTTCTCGTCTGTGCCAAAGAATTCCTTTTTGCATTTTGATAGTTATTGTTTGAAATATAAGCTAAATCATCTAAAAAAGTGTCTTCCTTCAAATGATATTTTGCAATCATCGCATCTGCCAATTGACCAAATAAATTCGGGAATGGAAAATCAACACCTTTTCCTTCTACCTCATAATACGCAGCCCTTCCTAAAAAATCTCCACCTATTTTTGCATCTACCGTTTTCATCAATTCCCATCCAACTACGATTGCAACATCATATTCTCCCACTTGTATTTTTGTAATCGCAGAATCAAGTGCAACTGATCCCGAAGCACATGCCGCCTCGTATCTAGCTGAAGGGACTCCATAAAAAGCCGAATCAACTTCTGTCAATAACGCGCCTAAATGCCCTTGATCAATATATTTTTCCGCAATAAAGTTTCCTACAAAACAAGCAATCTTATTTTTCTTATTCAACTCAGCCACATCTGAAAACGACATTCCACAAGATTTCAAACTCTCTTCTAGCACCTCTCTTAAAAGTGCAATTACATTTTTTCCTTCTTTATACCAATTTCTTTCAAAATCTGTCTGTGCTCCTCCTAGAACATATACTTTTCCCATATTATTCTCCTCTAATATTTAGCTTTTAAAAACTTTTTATAATTGTATTGAGATTTTTCTACGCTTTTGAATAACTCATCCATTCCACATTCTTTCCACTCTTTTTTCGGAAGCGTTTCTTTTATCATATCCGCTACAGCTTCTTTGTCATCAAAGCTCTCTACTAAAGCCAAAGGCGGAATCCATGAAAATCCAGTGGCCATTGCATCATCCGCATCATGTATTGTATATCCAACCTCTTTATTGACATATAATGAATACATAATGTATTCAGCTAATAATGTACGGCAAATTTCTGCGCTCTGTTCGCTCGAAGTCAATAACAATTCTAAAGCTTCTTTGTAACGCCCCTCCTTTTCATGGGCAACCATCTTGTTTATAAATTCAAATTTATAGTTTTTCGTTTTACGATACTTTCCTGTTTCAATATCGTATACATAGAAACTCTTTTTCCCCTCATCCTCTATAGCCGTTTTATAAAGACCTTCTCCTGCTTTTTTTCCTATTTTCCCTTCTTTAATTAATTTTTCAACATATCCCGGCAACACAAAATGTTCCTTTGCATAATCATTCGTATTTTGATAAACATTATCGACAATAGCCTTATGAATATCTAGTCCTACAAAGTCTGCAGTGCGAATAGGCGCCATATTTCGTCCTGTGAACGGTCCCATAATTGCATCAATATAATCAATTCCACCCTCATGTTGATACTTCTCTGCATACTTAAGTGCCAAATTAATAAACTGAAATCCTATTCTATTTCCTATAAACGCCGGCTTATCCTTAGAAACCACTACTGTTCTGAATAATTTTTCAGTAGCATATTCTTTTATTTTTTTCACCAAAGACTGTTCTGTATATTCGGACGGTATCAATTCACAAAGTGTCAAATTATACGGAGGATTAAAGAAGTGCATACCTAAATAATTTCTTTTTAATTCATCCGGCAAAACCTTGACCATATCATCGATCGATAACCCCGATGTCCCAGAACATATTATGAGATTTTTGGAAGCATATGCCGCAATTTGGCTTAAAAATTGTTCTTTTATCTTTCTATCCTCTGCTACACTTTCAAATACTAAGTCAGCTTCCCGAATACATTCTTCTAATTCAGAATAATCTTTGGCCTCTAATTTCGCTCTAATTGCATCAGCCCTTACAGATTTAACTGCTTTTTCAATTGCTTCCTCTGATTTTTCTTTTGTTCTACTTACCATATACACATGTGCATTCCCAAAAGAAGCAAAAATTCCAGCCACATTGCTTCCCATTGTTCCGTTTGCACCTAAAATTGTTACCTTTTTAATCTCCATATTCTCTCCTTATTTTGAACTATATATTTTATATTTATCATATAAGATTTCCATTTTTGAAACATTTTCATCCCAATCATATAGTTCTTTTACTCTTTTCCTACCTTTTTCCCCATATTCCTTACGAAGCGCTGTATCCAAAACCAATCTTTTTAATGCTTTTGATATCTTTTCAATATTTCCCGTATCAACAACAAGGCCTGCATCTCCCACAACCTCTTTAAATCCAACAGTATCCGTTGCAACAATTGGCAATTTCATCGCCATTGCCTCGAGAAGCGAAACTCCAAAGCTCTCTCTTAAACTTGTCGCACAAAAAATATCCATTTTATTCAACACCTTCGGAACTTGTTCATTTGGAATTTTACCTTTTAATATTATCTTATCTTCTAGCCGCAGACCTCTAATCAGTTTTTCTAATTTCCCCTTATCTTCTCCATCTCCGTATATTTCTAATCTCAATAACTCTGCAATCCGACACTTATTTTCATTATTCAATTCTTGATATAACATATTGAATGCTTTTATCAAATCTTCAATTCCATATACCGATTTTAAAGACTTTACATTTCCAATAACAATATTAGAATTTCCCTTTTCCTCATTCCACGGGGCAAATTTACTTATATCAATTCCAAATGGTGTAACTGCTATTTCTTTTTGCGAATCATTCAATACTTTTCTTACCTGTTCTGCCATACAATAACTTGTAGCCGCTATTCCTCTAGCATATCTCAAGTTCTTTTTTAATATTTTTTCTTTGCATTTACTCTGATACGGAAACTCATACACATCACTTCCCCACACAGACAATAAAGTTGGCTGCACTCTGGCAATTCTAGCTAACGTTCCATAACCACTTGCATAATGCACATTTATCACATCAGGTTTTACTGTTTTTGTAATTTTTCTTAATTCTAACGAATTTAAATAGTACCCTTTCATTCCCGAATGTTTTAGTAAATACAATTTTACTTTTTCTGCTAAATTATCTATTTTAGGTGCATGTCCTCTATTACATATCAAGTAAACTTCATGTCCACGTTCCGATAATGCATTTACCCATCTAACAGTGTGTGTACTATCTGCCGCTGCTAAAAAAAGTATTCTCATATTACCTCCATCAAAACACATTCTAATTTTTTTGTTAACTTCACATAGTCATACTCCATTTTGATTTTTTCAAATCTTTTTTGGTACTCTTCATATTCTTCCACTCCCATTCTAGAAAATGCCAAAATCTGTTCCGAATACTCTTCAACACTAAACTCCTTACTTACTCCTAACTTATACTCTCGAATCAAATCATAAGCTGTAGGTTGATTGCACAAAATTGGTTTTCCACCAGCAATATATTCGAATAATTTATTCCAACTACATCCATATTTTACCAAATTATTTTTTTGAATGTTAATTATATTTAAATCAGAACAACTTAATATGTATGGAATGTATTTTTTCTCTACTCGCCCTTTAAACACCACCGGAAGCCCCATTTGTTTACATTTTGTTTCCAGCATCTCTTTTTCAGTTCCATCACCATATATTAAAATTTTCACATCGTCAACTTGTTTTTTCTTCAATATCTTCGCAGCATTCACAATGTCTTCTAAATGATTCACAAGTCTTATTGACCCCACATAAACCGCCTTAAATATTGTTTGACTTTTCAAATCTTCATCTTCCAAAAAGTATTTTTTCTTGTTAGCTTCAAACTCCTCTAAATCTACTCCATTGTTAATATGGTGTACTTTTCGTAAATCTATTGCTTTATCCCAGCCTTTATCTTTAATATACTCTTTGCCTCCTGGCATAGTAAAAATCAAACGATCCGCCTTCTTATAAATCCATTTTTCCAACTGATACAATACCTGAATAATCGGATTTTTTCTGGACATCCTTTTATACTCTACAATCGACTCCGGCCAAAGATCACGGACTTCCACAACAACTGGAATTTTTTTCTTTCGACCAAACACCAACGCAAAAAATGCCACAAACAAGTCCGGTGACGAAGTGTAGATTACATCAGGTTTTTCTTTTTTGAAAAAAAGCTTCATTGTTTTCCACATTTGAAACGGCAATTCAACCATATTCAGTATTCTTTGCAAACCATTCCCTTTGTAATCTCTGCTCTTCACAAACGTGTACTCAATTCCGTCCACTATCTCTTCTTTATAAAGCGATTTATCACGAATCATATTAATGTCCGTATTGTGTATTTTACTGGAAGTAAATATTTTTACTGTATGACCATTTTTCTGTAGATATTTCGAAAAATAATAATGTCTTACTAATCCTCCCATACTCGGTGGAATTGCATAATGATTAACAATCCATACATTCATGCGTGTCGTTCTCCTCTACTATTTTATCACTGCTATCACAGTGGCAAACATTGTTTTTATATCATCCCAAAAACTGAATTTTTCAATTGCTCTTAAATTATACTTCATCTTCTCCGGCAGCACCTGATGGATATATACCTCATCTGCATTCTCTGCCGACTCAAGCAATCGTTCCTCATCTTTATACTCTATACTTGCTCTTGAGGTTATTCCAGCCGGCATAAGCAGAGTTGCTTTCATCTCATCTGTATAATGTGCAACATATTTTTCTACTTCCGGTCTTGTCCCAACAAAAGACATCTCACCTTTTAACACATTAAAAAGCTGTGGCAACTCATCCAATCGACAACCTCTAAGCATCTTTCCCATACGAGTTACTCTGGAATCTCCCTTTGTTGTTACCTGTGTTCCAATCTTATCCGCATTATTTACCATTGTGCGGAATTTAAAGATACGAAACGGTTTTCCATATGTTGTCACTCTATATTTCCCGACAATATTTTTTTGTAATTATCATCATTAATATTTTGATCAAAATACTCAGCAAAAGTAATATCGGTGAAAGAATTACGACAAGCAGACTCGCAACTATGATATCAAAAATTCGTTTTGCCAGCAAACTTCCCTTATGGCATTGCAGTATTTCATAATATTTTTTTACTTGTTCCACTTGCATTTCTTTCGGAAGGTCATTCCACTTTCTCATGATCTACTTAATTCCTATTCTATACATTCTTTAAAATTTTGAATTACATAATCCACTTCTTCATCAGTCAATTTCGTATGAAGCGGCAAGGTGATTGCATTTTCAAACAAATCGCACGCATTCGGATAATCTGCCTTATCAAATCCCAGACTCTTATATGCTGTCAACATTGGCAACGGCTTATAATGTACATTCGTAGCGATTCCACGCTCTGCCATCTTTATAATAATGTCATTGCACTCCTGTCTTGTCTTTCCGTTCACTCGTACCAAATACAGATGTCCGCTTGAAACAAAATTTTCTCCATAATGCTGCAGCACAGTAATCGGAAGATCTTTTAAGCCCTCATTATATTTTTCAATAAGCGCCTTTCTTCTCTCCAAAATTCCCGGATATCTTTTTAACTGCACAAGTCCTAATGAAGCCATAATATCCGTCATGTTGCATTTAAAATAAGGCGCCACAATATCATATTCCCACGCGCCAAGCTGTGTTTTTGCCAACGCATCTTTAGACTGCCCATGCAGTGATAACAGCATAAACTGTTTATACAACGCATCATTATCCACACCGTCTATATCTCTCCACACTAGAGCTCCACCCTCTGCTGTCGTAAGGTTCTTCACGGCATGAAAAGAAAAGCTTGTAAAATCAGCAATTTCTCCGCAATGTTTTCCATCACGCATTGCGCCAAACGCATGTGCTGCATCTGCAACTACTGCAATACGTCCTAATTTTTCCTGCAGTTCGCTGCTCGCCTGAAACAAACTCTTCTTTCTCTCTATAATCTCATATATTTTTTCGTAATCGCAGATTACTCCGGCTATGTCGACCGGAATAATTGCTTTTGTTTTTTCTGTAATAGCTTCTTCTAACGCCTCATAATCCATCTCATACGAATCTTTCTGCGTATCTACCAAAACTAATTTTGCTCCCACATGACAGACAACACTAGCAGATGCAGTGTAGGTGTAGGCGCTTGTAATTACCTCATCTCCTGGTCCTATCCCCAGAACACGCAATGCCATCTCTGCACACGCTGTTGCAGAATTCAAGCACACCGCTTTGCTTGTATTGCAAAACTTTGCAATGTTCTGCTCAAACAACTTTGTTTTGGGACCGGTTGTAATCCATCCGCTTTTCAGTGTATCGACTACTTCTTCGATCTCTTCCTCCGTGATATCCGGCGGTGAAAATAATATATTCATTTTACTCATAACTACTCCTCCATGACTGGTCCTTCATGACTCGCTCTTCCAAGCTTGCAAAATTCCTGATAGATTGCAGAATCACGTTCTTTATCTTCTTCTCTGATATGATATGTCGGCACAATACCAGAAACAATTTCTTTTACATCAAACCGTTCATCAATTGCTGCCTGCTCTAACTTTCTCAATTCACTCAAGAAATGAACCTCGTCAAATTCCAATGGCTTTCCTATATATATTAATTCGTTTTCTGTTTTTTGTAAACCTTCTTCTTTTGTCAGAAGCTCTTCGTACAATTTTTCTCCTGGGCGAAGTCCTGTATATTTAATTTCCATGTCTACACCTAAAGTATAACCAGAAAGACGGATCAAATTCTTTGCAAGATCCGCAATCTTAACCGGCTCTCCCATATCCAGCACAAAGATTTCTCCACCTTTCGCATATGCCCCTGCCTGAAGCACAAGTGAAACAGCTTCTGGAATCGTCATAAAATAACGAATGATATCTGGATGAGTGACTGTCACCGGTCCGCCAGCTGCCATCTGCTTTTTAAACAATGGAATTACACTTCCATTACTTCCAAGCACGTTTCCAAATCGAACCGCTACAAACTCTGTATTAGAATATCTACTAAATGTCTGAATAATCATCTCACACATTCTCTTAGATGCGCCCATGATATTTGTCGGATTTACAGCTTTATCTGTAGAAATTAAAACAAATTTCTTCACACCATACTTGTCCGCCGCACGTGCCGTCTTATACGTTCCAAATACATTGTTTTTAATCGCTTCATTTGGGCTGTCCTCCATAAGCGGTACATGCTTATGCGCTGCTGCATGATATACAATATCCGGCCGGTATAATTCCATAACACTCTCGATACGCTTTGTATTTCTCACAGAACCAATCAAGGTCTCCAAATGCAGCATCGGATATTTCTTTTTCAATTCCTGTTGAATATCATATGCATTATTTTCATAAATATCAAATATAATCAAACATTTCGGATTATATTTTGCCACCTGTCGACAAAGTTCACTTCCGATAGAGCCGCCGCCACCTGTAACAAGAACTGTTTTTCCTTTTACATACCCAAGAACACTGTCCAAATCAATATCAATTGCATCTCTTCCAAGCAGATCCTCAATCGAAACTTCACGAAGTTTTGAAACGCTGACTTCTTCTGTAATAAACTGATACATTCCCGGAAGCACTTTCAATTTACATTCTGTCTGATTGCAAATTCTCAAAATGTCTCTTGTGACTTTTGTCCCTGCCGAAGGAATTGCCAATACAATTTCGTCCACGTTATATTCTTTGGCTTTCTCAATGATCGTATCTTTATTGCCCACAATCGGAACACCGTGTAGATATTTTCCTTTTTTTGATGGATTATCATCAATGACACATACAACCTTTCGGTTCAAATGTTTGCTGAATTTCAACTCATGAATAATCATGCTTCCAGCTTCTCCGGCTCCAATGACCATCGTATTTAAAATTCTTTCTTCTGGTCTGTTCAAACCGTGCATCACAATACGAAGCCCTCTATATGAAAATCTTGTGACAGTTGTCGTCATCAACAGCAAGAAGAAATAAAAGATATAGTAACTTCTCGGCACTTTCAATACTAAGAACTGCATTCCCAATGCCTGAAATGCGGTCGACAAAATACAGGCTCCAAAAATAAGCGTAAATTCATGCACACTCGCAAATGACCATACACTCTTATATAGTTTCATCAAGATAAAGATCACAATTGTTGTGATAATGTTAATCAGCATATAACTCTTGATACTGTTAATATATTCCTGTGGTATCCAACTATAGTGCAGCTCATGTCTGATAATCAAAGACAGATATGCATTCACAACAATGGTCAACACATCTACGATAAACAGCATAAACATTCTTGTTCTTGAGCTTCTCCAGTTTATTATATTTTTCATACTACTCCCTCTTTACAATTTTATTGCAAATTCTTACAATTTTTTTACATACTTTATTATAATATCAGATTTAGCTGTTTTATACAATATCTATCTTCTTAAGTTTTTCTATTGATTCAGTCACATATTTGTGGTTATATGAAACCTCTTCTGTTCTGTTATCCACTATCATAACATTCCGCTCACTCTACACCGAATATTTCTTCAAGCTTGCTACAAGACTCACTGGTAATTACCACAACCAGACTTTCCATGCTAAGCTGATAACAACTTGCAGAACACACAACTCACACTAGTTAGATAGCGCTATATTTAGCACACATACACAAAAAGGAGATGCTTAAACTCACAATGTCATTAAGTTAAGATATTAAAAATGTATTCTCTTATAGAGCAAGGTATATAGAAATATGTACCCTGCTCTTTTTTTGTGATTTTTAAAAAAAATGGTTGACAAATACCAAAAAAATTGCGGCGAAGCCCCTTGTTTATAGGAGGTGACGTCGTGAATACACACGCTAATGAACTTAAAAATTGTTTACTAAAGATTATTGATGAAATGGCGCTTTCTTCTGACATCTTTAATCTTTCAGGAAAACCGGCTTTTTGTCGTAAAAGTAAATTTAACTTTTCTACGTTGATTCAATTTATTCTTTCTTTTGGAAGCAACAGTCTTGGACATGAGATAGGAGAATTTTTTGAATATAGGAAAGGGTTTCCAACTGTGTCAGCATTTGTCCAACAAAGAAAAAAACTCAGTTACACTGCCTTAGAACATTTGTTTTATCGCTTTAATGAATGTACATTTAAAAAACCTGTCCTTTATAAAAATTATCGTTTACTTGCAATTGATGGAAGTGATTTTTCACTACCTTACAACTCTCAAGAAGATAATGTTATGGGGGATAATCATTTTTCGACCCTCCATTTGAATGCACTTTTTGATGTTTGTAGTAAAAGCTTTTTGGATGTCATTGTTCAAAAGGGATTGCACGAAAACGAAACAGGTGCAGCATGTGAACTTGTGGATCGAATCAGTGAAAAACATCCTGTTATAATCATGGCAGACCGTGGTTATGAGAACTATAATCTTTTCGCTCATATTGAAGAGAGACTTTTTGATTATGTTGTAAGAGTCAGAGATTCTGATAATTCCTGTATGGTTTCTGGGTTAAATCTTCCTAAAACAGAGGAATATGATATTACAAAACGGGTGGTATTAACCAGACATTTCTCTGGTCCAGCTGCGATTAACACAGAAAAATATAAGTATCTTTCAAAGAAGTCCCGGTTTGATTATATTGAAAATAGCAAAAGTCCTGATTATGAGATAACAATACGGTTTGTCAGATTCCTTTTAGATGACAATACATATGAAGTTATTGCAACGAGCCTTCCAGAAGAAATATTTTCAATGGAAGATTTGAAAGAAATCTATCATCAAAGATGGGGAATAGAAACTGGCTTCAGAGAATTGAAATATATTCTTGGATTGTCAGCATTTCATTCTAAACAGGAGAATTCTATTTTACAGGAAATATACGCAAGATTAGTTATGTACAACTTTAGCATGTTGATTGCTCAACATGTAAAACCAAAAGAAAAAGATCTGAAGTATAAACTACAGATCAATTTCACGCAGGCTGCCAAAATCTGTTTGAACTTTTTCAGGTACAAAGGAAAGGAGCCTCCTTATGATATTGAAGCCACAATTCAACGATTCTTACTCCCAATAAGACCCAACCGAAAACGACAGCGAGTTTCTGTCAGTACATGTGTGGTTTCATTCAATTATAGATTAGCATAAATCAGAAATAATTCAATCTCTTTTACTCCTCCGATTCCGAAGGAGCTATTGTGCTATCAAAAAATCAAACGAAATTTTTCTTGTAATACAAAATCAGAGCATATCCGAATTAGATATACTCTGATTTGTATATTTTTGTTTTGGATTGCCATTTACATCATTTTAACTTAATGGCATTGGAATGTTATCTACCTCTTTTTCCAATGCTTCCTTTAATACCGATTCTATTTTCTCGATTGTACCGGCTATACGATCAATCTCATATTCTGAACCCATGGAGCCTGTTATCTTGAGATAGCAAGTAATCTTTTCCTGCTCAATCTCCTGGTTAATCTCTGCAATATGACCATCAATCTCTGTGATCATCTCATTTGCCGTTTTACGGATCGTATTTAACGATGCTTTCAACTCCGGTGTTTCCTTTCCATGGGACCATCCGGCAACATATGCAAAACTATAATCCGAAGTTTCAATGCCATAATGCTGACATACGGTATACGCAACAGATTCTGCCTCGACTTCTTTGCTGCTTCTCGTCTGCTTGATAATTTCTGACTTTTCATCCAGCGGATCAACTGCATGAAGTCTCTGATGAGCCATTTCATGAATCGCAGTCTTGATTGTCTGAACCTGACTCATACCTTCTCTGATTGCAATTCTCTGTTCCATCTGGTGATAATAGCCTTTTGCACTGCCTTCGATATTTTCAAATTCCATAGGTACTGGACAGCTGCGTTTCAATGCCTCAAAAAACATTTCATATTCCCTGACATCTCCAGATAATTCGTCCACTCCAAGAGACGGTATTTCTCGTCCTTCCGTCTGACTCACATCGAATACGCTGACCACCTTAAATGCTGGTCTGGTCACTTCCTGTACTTCTCTTACCGGTTTTCCATCAGCATCTAATATCGGTGTTCTTGTAATGGGATCGATCTTCTCCATCTCAACTTTTTCCTTATACGGTGCCGGTGCTAAGATTTTGATTGCTTTCTCTCCCTTTTGTACCTGACGTCCAAATTGTTTCTGCCATGCTGTATAACCTGCAACCAAGGTTGCATCTGGTCTTTGAAATGCGATCAGCAACGTATTATTCAGACTATAATCATGAAATTTACTCATGGTACGGAGCCATGACATATACTTTTCTGATTCAAATAAATCCTGTATTCCTTGTTCCAACTGATCGGTAATCTCTTTTACCTTCTGATACTGTGTGTTATCAGCCAATTTATCCTCTCCTTCCTGGAGCTGTAGCTCCTAAAATAAAAGCAAGGATAAGCTCGCTATACTTACCCTTGCCATCAATTGGTTTATTACTGTTTATGGAGTTATTACTCCATTTTTTGACCTTAAAGGAGGCTTTCTGCCTTGCTCCAATGCAACCTCCCTATAGTGCTGTTTGCGCGCTTCACTGAATGGTTTTCGGATAGAAATCAGATTCTTTTGAATCCGAGAGACCTTGCAACGATAACCATATCGCTTAACAAATTTGCACGCTTCCGGAAATTCCTTTTCCAGCATAGCCAAACGCTCCATCAATTTTTTGTTATGAGTATAAACATCTGCAAACTCATCCTCTTCGTTAAAATTAATGATGGTCTCCTGTTCGTACTCGCTTAATTTCATCGTAAGCATCCACCACCTGTTCCAAGTCCTCTCTCATGAGAATGAAGCATTGCAAGTACAGAACGGTTCGTTTCCTCCTCTTCCCGTTTCTGTTTCTCTTTTCTTGATCTGGACACAGCCTCTTCATATCTTCTTAATCGTTCCAACATTTTCTTCTTTTCCATATGAACCTCCTACAGAGATACTTCCGCAGTACGAAGCGGTGTCTTCTTTTCACCGACCATTGTTTTAGCTGCTTCTTTCTTTTCTCCCAGCTTATCCATGATGGACTGTCTTTTCGCAGCCTTTTCTGCTTCTGCTTTCTTTTCGATTCGCGCTTCAAAGGTAGCTGCTTTTTCAAAAACTCTATCAATCGGATCATAATGATATACCTGATCTGTCAGTCTGTCCCATGGTTCCACCTGTGTTGCATTGATCTCTGTTACCATTGCTTCCAGTTCTTTTGCAGTCATTGCACCATTATCCGGCAAAATGATCGTCTCATGTACAGAAGAAGGGAGAATAAAATAATCCCCTTTTGTCGTTTCTGCAATCTTATCCATAACTCCTGGATAAAAAATAGCCGCAGCACCATTGACTCCTACGTCGTTGGTAACCACGGTCATTGCATTTTCCCTCGATTCTGGAAAATCTTTCAAAAATTCCTCTATCATCTCATCCGGCATACCGTCTTGTTTCATATCATCAATGAAACTCTGACGCATACGCTCATTCAAATCAAAAGTATATAACGGAAACATCTTTTCACTATTTTCTAATGCTGCCTGATGAAGTTCCTCTACACTCACGCCATACATACGGAGATTATCATGTGCTACTACAGCTGATGCAACCCCATTTTCATCCATATTCATTTTCAGATGATAGGTGATCGCCATATCTTCCACGATGGTATGTGGTACATTTTTCAGATAATCTGCATTTTTCTCAGCACTGCTTACTCGGATAAAAAGCAATTCCTTTGCCTTATCAAAATCAGCGAGTGCTCCAAAATTAAGCTCCGGCTGTTCCATGGAGATGGATTCGGAAATCGCACCCATGATACTGTGAAAACTTCTCCCATGCTCATAATCATAGAAATAATCTTCCAGATTGATGACTGGTGCAAATTTGCTGTTATCAATGGTCAATGCTGCGTACTGATTATTCAGTTTTTCGTGCTGTCTTACCGCAAACTCGGCATCCTGAAAAAACTCCGGCAAATTTTCCTTGATCTGATCTAATACTCTGTTTACAAAACCTTCAAAATTCATTTAGTTCACACTTACCCTTTCTTTTTGTTATTTGAAAAATCTAATTTGAAATTTACATATTCGCCTGTATCATCCAGTACCAGGTTCGCATCAAAATTGCGTCCTGTCTTCTGGGAGTACAGGTCTGTTACACTCACTCTTCCCTTAGAAAGAAGACTTTCTGCCATCTTCTTTGACACCTTTTTCTTCATCCCCGACAGCCACTTTGTTTCCTTCCAGATGCAGAACTTACACTCTCTGTTAGAACAATAGAAGTTTTTTTCGCCCTCATAGACCGGTGCTCCACATCTCGGACAACTACCAATCTGCTCTTTTCCTGATTTTTCGGTTTTAAAACGCTGCTTTTCTTCCTCTGACACTTCCCCATAATCAGCAATCAACTGATTCACCCACTGGCTAATTTCAGAAAGAAATGCCTCGCTTTCTACCTTTCCACGTTCCATTTCCATAAGTGCATTTTCCCATTCTGCTGTCATCTTCGCTGACTTCACTTTTTCCGGCAAGACCGCCACAAGATTGATACCGGCATCCGTAGGTATGAGCTGCTTTCCTTTTCTCTCAAGATATTTTGACGATACCAGTTTCTCGATCATGGAAGCACGGGTTGCCGGTGTTCCAAGGCCTTTCTTTTCTGTATCCTCATCAAAATCCTCATTTCCTGCAGTTTCCATAGCTGAAAGTAATGTGTCTTCTGTATACTGTTTCGGTGGACTTGTAAAATGCTCTGTCTTCGCTACCGTAACCCCATGCAAAACATCACCTTCTGTAACTAATGGAAGAACCTCATCCTTTGCCTCTGTTTTGGACTTGTTTTTCAGACGGTTTCTAAATTCCATTTCATAGGCTTTCCATCCCATCTCCAGAACCATCTTGCCCTTCGCCTGGAATTCTTCTCCAGCACAGTCTACCTTGATCTCAGTTTTGGAAATGCGCTGTTTTTCTCCTGTTGCACAGAGCAATCGCTGACAGATCAGAATCAGAATATCTCTTTCTCCCTGGGAGAGTTTCGACAGATCCTGTTTTTGGATTTCTGCCGTTGGAATGATTGCATGATGATCTGTGACCTTACTGTTATTAATCACACGGTTCACATCATAATCTTTCAGCGGAAATGTCCCAAAATCAAAAGCCATCTGAACCGCCAGCACCATGTTTTCGGCTGTCTCTCTCATATCCTCTGTCAGATACTGGCTGTCTGTTCTCGGATAATTGACCAGTTTCTGTTCATAAAGGCTTTGTGTATAATCCAATGTTTTCTGTGCCGTATAGCCAAAGTATCGGTTACTTTCTCTCTGCAAGGTCGTTAAGTCATACAATTTCGGTGGATTTATATTTTTCTCTGCTTTTGTCACTGACTTTACGACTGCATCTGCACCATTGCATTTTTCCTGAATCTTTTTCGCTTCCTGTTCATCGAAAATCTTCTCCTTATGAACTTCCAGCTTTCCATCTTTCAAATGTACATTGAAATATTTCTGCTTTTGGAATTCCGTAATCTGCTTATTTCGTTCAACGACCATAGCAAGTGTCGGTGTCTGCACTCTTCCAACTGTCAGCCTGTTGTTATACAAAGTGGTAAATAATCTGGTTCCGTTGATTCCCACAAGCCAATCTGCTTTGGAACGACAAAGGGCAGCTTCATACAAATTATCGTAATCGCTACCCTCTCTCAGATTATCAAATCCTTCTTTAATTGCTTCATCTTCCATGGAACTGATCCATAATCTTTTAAATGGCTTCTTGCAGCCTGCTTGATAATAGACCAGTCGAAAAATCAATTCACCTTCTCGTCCGGCATCAGTTGCACATACAAGTTCTTCTACATCTGATCGAAACATCAGATCTTTTAAGACCTTAAATTGTGTTCTTTTATCGTCAGCCACTTCCCATTTCCAGTTTTCAGGAATGATTGGAAGACTCTCTCTACTCCATTTCTTGTAAGTTTCATCATAAGCATCCGGCTGAGCAAGTCCCACCAAATGGCCTACACACCAAGAAACCAGATATCCGTTTCCTTCCATATAACCGTCCTGTCGCTGATATGCTCCTAGGACTTTTGCTAAAGCCAATGCCACGCTCGGCTTCTCGGCAATCACTAATTTACTCATTCAATACCTCCATTTTTTGCATAATAATAGCCACTACAAAGTTTTCACTCCATAGTGGCCTGCATTTACCTGTTATTCTGTTACTTAATATAATTTTGCTCCTGCCGGAATTGCATCATCCAGCATGATAAGATTTAATTTTTCTTCTCCTGCTACGTTATGAACTGCTGACATTAACATACCGCAAGAATTGATTCCCATCATTTTTCTAGGTGGAAGATTTGTAATTGCTAGAAGTGTCTTGCCTACTAATTCTTCTGGTTCATAGAATGCATGGATTCCAGAAAGGATGATTCTGTCTGTTCCAGTACCATCATCAAGTACGAAATGTAAAAGTTTTTTACTCTTCTTTACAGCAGAACATTCTTTAACCTTTACTACACGGAAATCTGTTTTGCTGAATGTTTCAAAATCAACATATTCTTCAAATAACGGTTCTATCTCGATAGCAGATTCTTTTACTTCTGTCTCTTCGTTCACTTCTTCAACAGCTTCTACAACTGTTTCTTCGATTTTTACAGTTTCTTCACTCATGTTTGTTGCCTCCAATATTTCTTTTATTCCCAACCCACGATAGTATAGAACATAATACAGAAAAGTTGGGAAGAAATCAAACAAATATGAAAACTGAAATTTACAAGTGCCTATAAAAAATCTTTACATGATACCAATAAATCTATTTTCTTCCACTGCGTTTCTTCATCAATACAGTTCCCCTCTTCTACAGAAGCAAAACCACACTGTGGCGAAAGCGCAATATTATCTCCTACAATTGCTTTTGCTTCCATAAATCTATCTCTAATTTCATCATACGTTTCAAGTTCAGATTTTTTAGTCGAAATTAGCCCTGCTACAAATGTTGCTCCTGTATTTTTTAAGCAACTCCATGGTTCAAATGTACCTGAACGCTCATCATCATATTCTACAAAGAAACCATCATATGGAATCTTACAAATTATAGGAGCCACTGTATCATAGAAGCCTCTGAACAGGGGATTTCCCTTAAAATTGCCCTTACAGAAATGATTAGCGATTACCATATCTTCAGGCTTGTTTTCCAATATCTTAGTAGAAACTCTTCTAAAGAGTTCAAGAATATCATCTTTTTTATAACCTAAGGCTTCAACCTTTTTATTAAAATTCTCATCTATCATATAAGTCCATGAAGTATCATCTATCTGAAGATATCTGCATCCATGCTCATAAAAATCTCTAATCGCAGCCTGATAAGCCAAACCAATATCTTCTATTATTGAATCAATATCCATTCCATAATAAGGAGTTTCCTTTACCCCTAACTGAAGAAAATGGTCAATCAAAATCATATTTGGGCCGGAAATGCATTTCTTAGCCTCAACACCCTCATATTTTTTAACTAATGAATATAGGTAATCCCAAGCCTCCAACTCTGGATGCACCTTTTTTTTATCATAAAATATTTTTCCACAGATAACCCCAAGTTCAATATGATTATTGACTCCATTTATAATCTTATCAAGATGCTTTGTGGTAAACCCGTCAAATTCTTTTAACCAATCCAAATGCCACCATCTTCTTCTAAACTCGCCATCTGTTACAAATTTAAGACCGTGTTCAACTTCTTTCTCTACAAGTTCAGCAATAGCCTTATCCTCAACAGCTCTTAATTCCTCTAAAGATATTTTCCCTTTAAAATATTGTTCTCTCGCTGTTTTTATCTCATGAGGTCTTAAAAAAGAACCAACAATATCATACTTTATATTCAACATATCCATTCCTCCGTCTTATTCTAATGCTTGCTTTAAATCATTTATTATGTCCGTAACATCCTCAATACCCACAGATAATCTAATTAAATCTGGTGCAATCCCTGCTTCTTCCAACTGTTTATCCGTCAACTGACGATGCGTATGACTTGCCGGATGAAGCAAACAAGTCTTTGCATCAGCAACATGCGTAACTATAGAAACTAATTTAAGCTTATCCATAAAAGCGATAGATGAATCTCTTCCACCCTTAATTCCAAAAGACAATACCCCACAGGTTCCGTTTGGCATATATTTTCCTGCCAACTTTTGGTACTTGTCATCCGCCAAATCCGCGTAATGCACCCAAGCTACTTTATCCTGTTCTTTTAAAAATTGTGCAACTGCCAAAGCATTTTCACAATGTTTTTTCATTCTCAAATGTAATGTTTCTAAGCCTAAATTCAAATAAAATGCATTCTGTGGTGACTGAATGGAACCAAAATCTCTCATTAGCTGAGCTGTAGCCTTTGTAATATATGCACCTTTTCCAAATTTTTCTACATAAGTAATTCCATGATAAGACTCATCCGGTGTGATTAATCCTGGGAATTTTTCTGCATATTTCGCCCAATCAAAGTTACCACTGTCCACAATGCATCCTCCTACACCTACACCTTGTCCATCCATATATTTAGTCGTGGAATGAGTAACAATATCTGCCCCCCACTCAAACGGTCTACAATTTATTGGTGTAGCAAAGGTGTTATCAATGATTAACGGCACTCCATGAGAATGTGCAAGTCTTGAAAATTTTTCAAGGTCCAGTACCTTTACTGTTGGATTCGTTACCGTCTCACCAAATACAGCCTTGGTATTTGGTTTGAAATATTTCGCCAGTTCTTCCTCCGACAAATCTTGGTCTACGAAAGTACACTCTATACCCATCTTTTTCATAGTAACTCCGAATAAGTTATAAGTGCCTCCATAGATAGCCGATGACGCTATAAAATGATCACCGGCTTCACAAATGTTAAATATTGCATAAAAATTTGCTGCTTGTCCGGAAGATGTAAGCATAGCTGCCACTCCTCCCTCTAATGCACAAATCTTTTCCGCAACAGCATCATTTGTTGGATTTTGCAATCTAGTATAGAAATAACCATTTGACTCTAAATCAAACAGTCTTCCCATTGCGTCACTTGTATCATATTTAAAAGTTGTACTCTGATATATTGGTAATTGTCTTGATTCACCTTGCGAAGGTTTCCATCCTTCGTGAATACATTTTGTTTCAATTCCTGTTGACATCATAATTACCCTCCACTGCTATTTGTTTTCTTTTAATTGAATACATTAGAGTATACAAAAAAAATTATGTTCTGAAAAATACATAAAAAAAACGGTTTGAAATAGTTTTAAACTATGTCAAGCCATTTTTCTTAACTACTTATATACTTCTGTAATGCTTCAATATACGCTATGCCATATCTACTTAAATGAACATTTTTCTTTGTTATAATACCTATTTGCATGTATTCATCCACAAGAAGCGGTTTAGCAATAATGTTTTCTCCATTTAGTTCTTTACATATAACGCCGGAGCTTACTGTATAACCATTCAGACCAATTACAAGATTAAAAAGTGTTGCACGGTCGCGCACTTTTATATTCTTTTTACGGTTCAATGTACTTAGGATTTCTTCTGAAAAATAGAATGAGTTATAATCGCCCTGTTCAAAAGAAAGATATGGAAATTCTTCCAATTCCATCAGAGAAATTGCTTCATTTGAAGCCAAAGGATGTTCAAAAGATATAAACACGTGTGGCTTGGCTACAAATAATTCCTCAAACTCTAATTCATTTTGCTTTAACAGTTTTCTAATAACATCCTCATTCTTAGAAGAAACATATAAAATACCTATCTCACTTTTCAAATTACTAACATCTTCTATAATTTCATATGTCTGAGTCTCTCGCAAAGTAAAATCGTACTGATTAGCATCAAATTTTTTTATAATATCCACAAATGCATTTACTGCAAATGAATAATGCTGACACGATACAGAAAATCTTGGTCGTTGTTCTTTTATATTCAAATACTTTTCTTCCAATAAACTTACCTGTTCAAGAACCTGCCTAGCATAGGAAAGAAAAACATCTCCATCATTTGTTATAACAACCCCTTTATTTGTTCTAAAAAATATAGTAACCTGCATTTCTTTTTCTAGTTCATGAATGGCATTTGTTAAACTTGGTTGTGAAATAAATAATCTTTTTGCTGCCTCAGTAATATTTCCTGTTTCAGCCACCGTCACTATATATCTTAATTGTTGTAATGTCATTTTATTTCTCTTCCTTTCCTATATGCATACCAGTATATGTCTGTATAAACTTCAAAGTTTTCTCTGATTAAATACTCAATCCGGCAACCCACTCATCGAGTTCTTTTACTCCTACATTTGCTTTTAATACTCTTCCATCAAGCAACTTTGCACCTTTGCAACTTGGTAACAGCTTTTCATTCGTCTTCCCCATTCCACTGCCGCCTGATGTTGCAAAAGGAATGATTGTTTTTCCTGTAAGATCATAGCTTTCAAGAAATGTGTTGATAATAGTTGGTGCTACATACCACCAAATCGGAAATCCTACGAATACTGTATCGTATTCTTCCATATTGTCACGCACTCTTGCAATTTCCGGTCTGGATGTAGGGTCTTTCATTTCCAATGTACTTCTGGAATTCTTATCCATCCAATCCAAATCTGCCTTTGTATATGGTACCTTCGGTTCAATTGCGAAAAGATCTGCTCCCATTGTTTCTGATAATGTTTCTGCAACTTTCGCAGTCACTCCGCTTGCAGAAAAATATGCAACTAATTTTCTATTCATAACGTGACCTCCAAATTTTTATTGATGGTATCATTATAGCACCAAACTACTAAAATCAATAGATGCTATTCCCCCGTACTTCCAAAAGCTCTGGTTCCGCGTTCTTCCCCTTTATCAGCTACAAAGTCAGCAATGACAATCGGTGTAATCACAAGCTGTCCCACTCTTGTATCTTTCTTGATTGTCTGCTCTTTATTACTCACGTTACTGATAATGGCATGAATCTCTCCACGATACCCGGAATCAACAGGTGGAAGTTCGCACACCAGCCCTTTCAGCGCCATGCTGCTTCTCGGAAATACATACCCTGCAAACCCATCCGGGACTTCAATGCCAAATCCCAAAGGAACTTTTGCAATCTCTCCCGGTTTTAAGGTACAGTCATAGGGCATATACACATCTGCCCCGGCATCATTACCATGCGGTCTGAAAGGATGATGACCATCCTTTAGACCAAAATCAATCAGTTTAACCTTCATGCAATCCTCCTTCCAGAAGCATTGGATAATCCGTCTGCAAAATATCCACTGGATTCATCTTCTTTTCCAATGGTTTTCCACATGTCATCTTACCCTCTGCACATTTTCCTCTCTGACAAAATGGACCTGTAAGTTCTGGAACAAATAACATCGGACTAAGTTCATACAGTTCTTTCCAGATTTTCAGCATCACAATACGCATCTCGTCCGTATTTCTCCTGCACGTTCTTTGTCCGATCATATGCTTCCATTGATAAGGTGTTGCACTGATAATAAGTACATTTCTAAGTCCCTGTGGCGTAGCATAACCTGCCGCATCATGTCCGACTCCCATCTGGCACAATCTTTCATAACAATCCATATCAGACTGACAACTCTCCATATACAATTTCTGGATATTTTCTTCTGCTGTCATGATTTCATACGGAACAGCAAAATCTGCTTTTCCTGAATAATTACTGTACTGCAAAGAAGCACTCATGAACTTCACTTCGTTCTGGTGCCTTGTGACCTGCGCCAGGAATCTTCTGCTTGCTCCCACAATTGCAACCGTGATCACAGAAAACTTCTGTACCGTTGGATGTGGTAACTGCCCGATGTTCTTTAATGTCTCTTCACTAAAGGATTTATCATAAAGCTCCATCAGATCATCCATGGAATGAATAGCATGTCCTCTCTGTGTGAGCCTTGCTGCAAACACCATATTTTTCTCTGCTTCTTTGATAGCAGAACAATTTAAAATCTTTACTTCAATCTTATCCATCTGCCTGTCCCTCCTCTACGACTGCTCTTAAAAGGAACAGATAATTGAGACTGTCCGTGATCTTCTCATCCCAGGTAGCCATATCAAATGTTTCCCTGTCGGCATAGCACATCATCCACATTTTCCTCAATAGTTTGATTTATAAACTTCTCTTTTTCTGTATCCTCATCATAAGTTGTTTTATCAAACTTTTCTATCGTATCTTCATGCATATCTGAAGTAGCTTCAACAATCATAAAACTTTTCACATAGATAATATTTGCTTTTCCAAATCCCTGACGACGCTTCGCTATCAATCCGATTCCAGTTTCATCATCAAGTTCTTGTAAAGATTTGATTGCTTTATTTCTGCCACAATTCAATAATTCCATGATATCTTCAATAGAAAAATAAATATATGCTCTGTTTTTCTCGTCAAACCATTGATTTTTAATAGATAACGCCATACGGTCCAGCATCAATCCATATAAAATCTTCGCGTCACTGCTCAAATGTTTAAAATGTTCGCTTGTGAACAATAATTTTGAAATTCTGTAAAAGCTGTATTGGTCGGCTTCATTTCCATAAAAATAATTAAAAGTCACTTTTTCGCTCATGTCCTCTCCTTTCTCAGCCCTATCGGCTGTAACTTACTTTCATTCAGAAGTGCAGATTCTGACACTTCTGTAATCAGGTAATCACAAAATCTTTTACGTATAATAAATTTGGCAATCCATTTCCACGTGTCTGCTTCTGAACCAGTCCTTCGCTTTCCAGTTCTGCTAAACACTCCATCGCTTTCCTTCGACCTACACCCATATCCTTTGAAATTTCATCAATCGGATAAATGATATACATTCGATTTTCTTCATCCAGCCACTCATTTTTAACTCCCATTCCCATACGGTCTAATAAAAGACCGTAGAGAACTTTTGCCTGGAGTGAAAGATTCGTAAAATGTTTTTCTGTAACCAGTCTCTTCGGAATTCGTACAAATGAATACTGGTCTGCCTGTTTTCCATAAATATAATCAAACTTCATTAGTCTTCCTCCTGACTTTTCTTCCAATTTTCCAATAGATTCACAATTACTTTCTCCATATCAGCAGAAGAGTAGTGTGCTGGGAAATATTTCGCTAATTTTCTTTCGTTAAATGTAACTTTCTTCACTGGTGCTTTCATTGGGATACTGCTGTTTAAGATACTGATCATCAACTGCTGTGTCATATTCCCCTGACCTAAATGCTGGCGCAAATTGGAAATCTGGTTTGGTTTGATAAAACCATTGTCACAGATATATTCATAAATCCATGCCTGAACCTGCTTGTCTATGTAGGAAATATCTACTGCGATTGTAAAATTCAGACGCTTGTTATCCACCATTTCCAGAAGTTCTGGAATAAGTTCTGTGAGATGAATATATCGCTGAATATTTCGAGCACTTTCTCCCACTTGATCAGCTAAAATATCTCGCGATTTGATTCCCTGCAACTTGTGGCCATTTTGACCACTGGGCGAGAAGTTAAATCTGTTCTTTCGCCTTGTCTTTTCATTGCTTCCAATCGCATTTTATATGCAAATGCTTTTTCACTAGGAAGTAATTCCTCTCGTTGAATATTGGCATCAACCATTGCTACCACTGCTTCATCTCTGTTCATATCACGGATGATTGCCGGGATTGTTTCCAACCCTAACAACTTTGATGCGTGCATTCTTCTGTGTCCGGATACCATTTCATATCCATTACGTCCATCCGGTCTTACCAATACGGGAACTAGAACACCGTTTGTTCGGATACTTTCTATCAGTTCCTGCATCTTCTCATCATCTACTACCTTAAACGGATGATCCTCAAAACTATGAATGCTTCTGATTTCAATATCCATAGCAGCTTCTTCATTTACCACGCCCAACAATTCATCAATGCTCGGTAATTTTATTTTTTCTGCACTCTTATTCTTCATTTGCTAAAACCTCCAATGTTAACCCTCTGTATGCCTGAGAAACTTTCCCATTGTAACAATGCTTAAAAATACTGATACCTTCTGCACTGGCTTCGGCTGCCTTTACGGATAACGGAATTGTATTTTCAAAAATTTTGATTGTAGTTCCATAGGTTGCCTTTACCTTTTCAGTAATTTCTTTCGCATAATTCGTTCTGAAATCTACCATCGTAAGAAGGATTCCCTCAATTTTCAAATTGCGATTCATGCGTCTTCTTACAGTAGAAATCGTGCGAATCAATTGCTGTAAACCTTTCACTGGAAGATAAGCTGCCTGCACCGGTATCAACACACTGTCGGCTGCAACCAACGCATTGATGGTCAGCATACCTAAAGATGGCATACAGTCAATCAAAATAATCTCGTAGTGTTCTCGCATCATATCGATGTATTCTTTCAGAATCACTTCTCGGCTGATTACGTTCGCAATAGACATTTCCAATGCTGAAAGATCGATATTGCCTGGCAGAAGATCCACACCTTCCTCATGATGAAGAATTCCATCTTCTGGATGAATTTCTTCCTCATTGATTACCGCTGTCATAACTGTTGCTAAAGTCACTGATATATCATCCGGTTCCCCGTATCCTAAGCTTGCTGTCAACGAACCCTGAGGATCATTATCAATAATTAAAACTTTCTTTCCTTCTCTGGCGAGTCCGATTCCCAAATTCAAAACCGTAGTTGATTTCGAAACTCCTCCTTTTTGATTACATACGGATATAACTCGACAAGCATCTTTTTGCATATGTGCTTCCTCCTCTAATTTATCAATTTCTTTTTTGCCTTTACTGGCTCTACTTCTGCATAAACTCTAAAATATCTGTTTGTTCCTCTATTTTTATACTCATCAGAAAATTCTGTGAGATTCATATTTGGATGTTCCAATAATATCCTGCGAAACCATTCGATATCATTGTGTGTACCCTGTAATCTGATCTTCAGCAAATTATCCCTCCTGTTTATTCAACTGTAAGAAGTACATATGCAAGTTCTGCTATGCCCTAACGCTGTGTACTTCATCATTTACCTCCAGGTATAATCATCGTAAACACGAAATGTCTCTAAATATTGTTCAAATATTTCACAATTTACGAGAACAATCTTGTCTACCTTATAAATTTCATTTGCTTCTTTAGCCAGCGTTTGAAACTTATGAAGACCCATGCTATATTTTTCAGCACCTTCCTGATATCTCACAAATTTCTTTGAATTCTTAGTCTTTTCAACATCTCTTCTTTTATATCCCATAATTTATCCTTTCTTTTTCGCCCTGTTTTCTCTAAGATAGGCTTCAAAAATGTGTCTGTTGATACGTACCATTTTTCCTATCTTAAAAACAGCTCCTGCTTCATGAACCATTCTAGTAAATGGTTTCATGCCAAATCCATAGTATTCCACGCCCATCTTATAAGTGATAAAATCTCTTTTCAGCATCTCGAGATCCTCATCATCAATATGGTGAGCATACATCCAAATGTTTCCAGACACCTTATCCCTCCTCAGCTAACTCACGTGGCGATTTTTCTCTAAACTGTTCCAAGTAAGCATCAAAGATATCTCGATTAATCAATACTGTGCTGTCCATCCTGTAAATTGCACCCGCCTCTTGCGCCAGTTGCATAATTTTTCGATGTGACATACTGTACACAATTTCTGCTTCCTGATATTTCAAAAATTGTTTTCTCAACTTTCTAGCCGTATCACGGACTTCTTTTCTTCTTTCAACGCTATAATACGGTTCATCCTGATGATTCATCGTTGTACCTCTCTTTCATAAATTCCCATGACAGATTTACCACGCAAAAAAAGGACACCTTTTAAAATTTCTTTTAAAAAGTGTCCTTGATAGAACTAATATTTAATGTTTGTAACTCTGACAAAAATTCACAAGATTTCAAATCCATCCAAATCTATATAGCGATTTGTTGTCAATTTGATGTCAACTTCTCAATTCATGCCTGAAAACCCTTGATTTTCAAGGATTATTTATCGAGACTTTTCATTGTCGGGATTGCGATACCTAGCATATAGTATACAATTTATTTTCCTTTATTGCAACACTTAATTAGCTTTTATCACTTATTTTATGAACTCTTAAACCTGATTAAGACTTCTTAGTTTGTCGTACTCTTGTCGTACTTTACAAATTTTGTCGTACCTCCTCAGCAAAACCAAATCAGACTCTTTCCTAAAATACATCTAATTTTCTTGCCAGTTCTTGTATCGACTCGTGTTTTTTCGTTTCGGTAACTTCTGCATAAATGTCCATCGTAGTTTCAATATCTGCATGTCCCATGATAGACTGAATTACCTTTAAATTTGTTTCATTTTCACAAAACCTAGAACAAAATGTATGCCTCAAATGATGACATGAAAAATGTGGTATTAAAATCGGCTCTCTTTTTTCCTTAGCAGCTTTTACTACTTCTTCAGCATTATACGCCTCATATATACGTTTAATGGCTCTATTGATAGCTTGCGGATTATGTACATTTCCAAAGCGATTCGAGAAAATAAATCCTGTCATGCCATCAATTTCTGTTTCATTAAATCCATTTTCTTCTTGAAAAGCATATTCTTTCTTTAGAGCTTCATAAACTGTATCCATCATAGGGATAATCCGTATACCCGCCTCAGTCTTTGGCAATGATATAGAAAATGAACACATAGAATGTTCTTTATATTCTCTACTGTAATAAACCAAACTATGATTGATGCTAATGAGCCTCTTTTTGAAATCTATGTCTTCCCATCGGATTCCTACTGCTTCGCCTATTCTGCAACCAGTACCAAGCAAAAACTTGAATAAGGTCACCCAGTTTTCAAATTTTTCATTATCTTCAACATATCTTATAAAAGCTCTTTGTTGCTCTAAGGTTAAGGCATGTCTTACACCATGATTTCTTCCGGGCAACTTCTTGATTTGTGCCATTACTCCATCGCTCGGATTATTTCTAATAATATTATCTCTTACTGCTAATTGAAAGGTTGGATGCAACACTGTTTGAATAATCTCAAGTGTGTTCACTTGTATCTTCTTATCGTTCAGTAAATGATGATAGAACTGTAGAACATCTGAGAACTTGACAGCAGCAATTTTCTTTTTCCCAAATCCATCTCTCACAAAACGATCATACATATATTTATAGTTTGTTCTCGTTGTAGCTCTTAACTCTGATTTTGTAGAAATATATCTATCAAAAACAAAATTAACTGTTGCACTCCCAGCAACATAAATATCCAAACCGTCTA
>ENA-OPSO01000256-OPSO01000256.1-human-gut-metagenome-genome-assembly--contig:-NODE-256-length-26023-cov-8.862138_pt1 | contig 26023 bp, 21 predicted proteins | sample MGYA00241455_ERZ501902 | MGnify/ENA primary metagenome ERZ501902 (study PRJEB25962, sample SAMEA2042405) | human gut metagenome | biome: human gut; feature: human-associated habitat; material: faeces...
CTAAAGCGTCCTTATCGTTGATACCTTTTTCAAAGCTGATTAAAGCTTTTGTATAATCTTCATGGTTTTCATTTGCCATTTTTTCTAATGTGTTTCTCATTTGTCTGTAATTCATAATATTCCTCCGTTATTCTACTAAATATTAAAGAGGTCAAAACCGACCCCTTATCTTTCATCATGTTCTTTTGTGCTACATTCTTTTACTTCAGATTCTTTTTCATTATCTTGATATGATTTAATCTGTTTTAAAATTGATGGCTTTTCAGCCTTGTTTTCTTTTAACTGAGCATTGTCATCTACATCGTAAGTTGTTTCAAAATAATCACTATCCCTAAAATCATGATCATATCTATCAGATACGCCATCATTATCCAAATCCTTAGCTAATGGATCATAAATATTCCCATTATCATCTCGTTCAAGACCAAGTACATTTTTAAGGTCATTATCATCAATAGAAACAAAATCACTAAAATCAGCTATTTCCATATCTTGTAACATTGATTGTAATGCCTTTTCTTCGCTACCTAATTCTTTTAAATAATCATACTCAGTTATAGGCTCATTATTTATATATTGAGTAGCTATAAAATCTTCTAAATTAATTTCATATTGAATTTCATACTTTTCATCTGGTGTAGTTGTATAAGCTATACCAATGTGCTTAAGGTCAGGATAGAGATTATTAAAATCCTCATATTTATGATCTTCTTCGTATTCTCTATTAATAAAATCAATAATCGCCTTTTTTACATTCTCGTTTAAAGGATTAGGACTAACCTTTTCTTCAACTTCTCCCATATCAAGAAGCTGATTCAGTTCTGCAAGTCTTAAAACCTTAGTTTTTAATTCCTCAGCTTTTTCAAAAGGTTTTGCGAGTTCTTCTTTCGCATTTTCAAGCTGATTTTTTGTGGCGACTAGCTTTTCTTCAAGTCTAATAACTTTATCAGGCATTTTCTCAATCACATTATCAAGTCTTGTAATGTTACCCTCAGCACTTGTTCCAAGTTCTCCATAATGCTTTGTAGCACCATTTAAACTAAAATTATGCTCATTTGTTAAGAAATTATAACTAACTTCTAAATCCATACCTCGATACGAACCAATAACTTTATTGTCATTGATTTTGACTGTCTTAACTGCTTCAAGTAGCTTTTCACCAGCAATTTTTTTATCAAGTATCTTCTCACCGAAAATGGTAATTGAAGTAAATTTGTTTTCTTCGCTACCTTGTGGTTCAACATTGTCTATATCCTTTTTAATAGCTTCAATTTGCTTTTCGGTTTTAGTAATTTCCTCAGGATAAAACTTTGTAACCTTATCCTCTAAACGATAACGATTAGACTTATAGTTAGCTTCAAGCATTTTAAGTTTTGTTACTTCATTGTCTAAATCCATTTTTTCTTTAATTTTAAGATCACCTGTTGCAAGTGCCTTAATTTCTGCATAATTAAGAGAACTTTCATCAACATCTTCTGCCACTCGAACAGGAGTCTTACTTGTCATAATCTGAGAGATAAATTTTTGCTTATTTTCAATAGTTTGCCAAAGGTATGCGTCAAAGGTGTTTTCTGTAATATAGCGATAAATATGGACTTCTTTATTCTCATTACCTTGACGCACAATTCTACCACTTCTTTGTTCAAGGTCAGCTGGACGCCATGGTACATCTAAATCATGCATGGCAATAAGTTTATTTTGAACATTTGTACCTGCACCCATTTTTTGTGTAGAACCCATCAATATACGAATTTCACCTTTTCTTACTTTTGCAAAGAGTTCATCCTTTTGCTTATCTGTATTTGCTTCATGGATAAAAGCTATTTCTTCTTTTGGTATTCCTAAATCAACTAGTTTATCTCGAATATCATCATAAATATTAAAACTTCCATCACCTTTTGGAGTAGACATATCTGAGAATAATAACTGTGTTGATTTATCTTCTTTTGTCTTATCCCATATTGCAAAGACATTTTTAACGCAGACATTAACTTTTGAATTTTCATCATCAGGCAGTAATGGATTGATTAAACGCTGATCTAAAGCTAATTTCTTTCCATCATTGGTAATCTTAAGCATATTATCTTCTTCTGGTTCTACTTGTCTATTTCTAACTTTATCTGCTCTTTCTGATAAACTCTTCAGTATTTCTTTTTGTTCATCACTAGGCATTGTCTTAATGACTTCATAATGTGCTTTAGGAACTGGTAAATTTAACATATCTGCAGTTTGAATATCAGCAACTTCTTTAAACAAACTCATTAATTCAGGTAAATTATAGAACTTAGAAAACCTTGTCTTAACCCTATAGCCTGTTCCCTCTGGCGATAATTCTAAGGCTGATTGCGTTTCTCCAAAGGTACTAGCCCAACTGTCAAAATGTTCTAATCTATTCTTCTTCAGTTCATCATATTGAAGATAACGCTGCATTGTATAAAGTTCTGTCATTGAATTACTTACTGGTGTTCCAGTAGCGAATACTAGTCCTTTACCATTAGTGATTTCATCCATATAACGACATTTCATAAACATATCTGAAGACTTAAAAGCCTCAGATTGTCCAATTCCTGCAACATTTCGCATTTTAGTATAAAGATATAAGTTCTTATAGTTATGTGCTTCATCGATAAATAATTTATCAACACCAAGTTCTTCAAAAGTGATTACATCATCTTTTTTGAAATCATCATTTAGCTTCTCTAGTTTTGTTTCTAACTTTTTCTTTGTTTTTTGAAGTTCTTTAACTGTGAAATTTTGATTTCTATCATGCTTATATTCTTCGATGTAGTTAATAATTTCATCAATTTGGTCTTGAATATGCTTTTGTTGATATTCCTTTGACATTGGTATTTTTTCAAATTGACTATGTCCTATGATAACTGCATCATATTCTCCTGTTGCAATTTTACCTATAAATCGTTTTCTTTTTTTAGGTTCAAAATCTTTCTTATCTGCCACCATAATATTAGCTGATGGATATAGCTGCATAAATTCTCTACCAATTTGTCCAGTTAAATGGTTGGGAACAACAAAGAGTGATTTACTACACATTCCTAATCGTTTAGCTTCCATTGAACTTGCAACCATTTCAAAAGTCTTACCAGCCCCAACCACATGAGCTAGCAAACTATTACCACCATAAAGCGTTCTAGCAATTGCGTTTTTCTGATGAGGTCGAAGTGTAATGTCAGTACTCATCCCCTCAAAAGTTAAATTAGATCCATCATATTCTCGATTACGAATCGAATTAAATTTTTCGTTATAAATAGCAACGAGTCGGTTTCTTCTTTCTTGATCACTAAATATCCAGTTCTTAAACTCTTCCTTGATTAACTCTTGTTTTTGATTAGCTAACATCGTTTCCTTTTTATTAAGTACCGATGTTTTAGTGCCATCATCATTAATTATTTGGTCAAATACCTTTGTTTCTTTTAAATTTAGAGCATCTTCAATAAGTTTATATGCACTGACTCTGCTTGTACCATAAGTCATCTCAGCAAGGTCATTTCCTCTATCTTTACTTTTACCCTCAACATTCCATTCACTTGTCAGATGAGAAAACTTAACTTTAATATCCCATCTTGCATATCCTGGTGTTTTAAGCGTTTCATAGATAAAGCGTTCAACATCCTTTGGTGGAATCCAAGTAGCACCGATTCTTACATTGATTTCGCTTGCTTCAAGTTCTTTTGGTTTAACTTTTTCAAGTTCTGACTTTTGATATTCTAATCGTACTAATTCTTTTTCAACTACATTTCTTTCATCACTATCATCAAGCATACGGCTAGCTTGTTTTAACCTTGCAATATAACTATCGACAATATCTATTTTTTCTCTAATATTCCCACTTAAATACTCATCTTTAGTGACATAAGCATATTTAAATGAATTGGCATTATCACTACAAGCAAAAGGTAAATCCCCATCTTCCGTATCAAATGACAATCTCTGACTAAAGTTTGTATTTTCTTCACGAATATTTAAAAATATTTCTCCTCTTAATTCCTCAATTAAAGTATTTCTATCTTTTCTACTTAAGCTTTCCATATATTCAAAGTCAACATAACCCTTTTGTGATATAGAAAGCACCAATGCTTCAAGGGAAGTATCAACATGCTCAACAGTTTTTGCTTTTGTAATAGTTCGTTTAGAAAAGATATCTCCTTTAGCCTTAAAGTTTTCTTCTTCATCTAAAACTTCAATAGAAGATACCAAAGGGAAATTACTATCTTCTCTTAATGCTCTTGTATTACTTAAATTATTAATAAATCCATGCTTTTTAGAAAAATCATCATATACTTCATTTAAACGCTTTTGAGAAAGGTTAATTTCATCTTCACTAAAATCTTCTTTCTGTTTATAGATAACATCTTTTAAGGCTTCATTTAAAGCTAAATAATCTTTAATTTTTTCTTTGTTTTTGTCACTTACTTGCTTTTTAATAAAAAGCGAATTTTCTCTGTAGTAAATGTCATCATCGATAATCGTATATGAAAAGTTTTTAACATCATCTGTTGCAGAAATAGTTACTACTTCATCGTCTAGCAACTCAATTTCTTCGTATTTTGCATCTTTTGATACTTCTTGACTCGCACTTTCAAGCAAATCTTTTAATGCTACATTCTCTTTTGGTAAGCAAGTTATGGTATTTCCAAAGCGACCACTGACTTCTTCCATTTGACCTAATACCATATCATGATGATCTACAAAGTATTTGTTATAGACTAAGCCATTTTCATCTTCAGCTAAATGAACCCATTCATCATCTCGCTCAATAACACTGTCTCTTTTCTTTAAAAAGATGATATCTGAAGTGACTTCAGTACCTGCCATACCTTTAAAAGTATCATTAGGAAGTCTGATTGCTCCTAAAAATTCAGCTCTAGCATTTAAGTATTTTCTAATACTTTCATCCTTTTTATCCATTGTGCCACTAGATGTTATAAATGCGATGACACCACCATTTCGTACCTTATCTATGGACTTAGCAAAGAAATAATCATGAATTAGAAAGTTATTCTTATTATAATCTCTATCATTGACCTTGAATTCACCAAAGGGAACATTACCAATTGCGACATCAAAGAAGTTATTGGAAAAACTTGTTTCTTCAAAGCCTTTGATTTGAATATTACTATTAGGATATAAGAGTTTTCCTATGCGGCCACTTACGGAATCTAGTTCAACACCATAAAACTTAGATTGATTCATTTCATCAGGCAAATTACCAATAAAGTTCCCAATCCCCATTGATGGTTCTAGGATATTTCCTTTTTTAAACCCCATATCAGATAATGTTTTATAGACACTATCAATTACCGTTTTAGGTGTGTAAAAGGCTGTTAGGGTAGATTCTTTTGCAGCTTCATATTCTAAAGGTGATAAGTTTTCCTTTAAGATATTTCTTGCTTCTAACCATTGTCCACCTTTACTTTCATCAAAGACATCAGCCAGTCCACCCCAGCCTACATATTTCGCCAAGACTTCTTGAGCAGAAACATCTAATTTTCTTTCGCCTTTTTCAATATGATTTAACATCAAAATCGCTTCAATATTGTTTTGTAATCTTTCACTAGGCGTTAGTTTATCTGCAAGTATTTCTTCGCTTATCTTATAGTTTGATACTTTAGCTTTTTCACTTTCTATTGGTTCAAAAAGCTTCTCCAAATCACTTTCTGTTTCATACAAAATAGTTTCTGAGCCTGTAATCATGCCACCAAGATATCCAACATCATCTTTAATGGTTACAGTTTTTATGTTATTACCCATCTCGTCAAAACGAGAAATAACATAGTCCTTTCCCTTATACGATACCTTATCGCCAACATGATACTTATTCGCTAATCTGCTTTCATTACTAGGAGTTGTATCATCCATAAAGTCAAAGAGTGTTTGTTCTTTTTCCTCTTTTATATAATCTGCAATTTTAAAAGATTCGTATTTACCACTATCAATAAAATCATCTATTTTTGTACTCTCATTAAAAGTAGCACCTTTTTGAAGTTGATATTCTTTGCCATCGATAACAACTTTTCTTCCTGTATCTTCAAGCTGAACAGAAAAACTATCTTGCTTTGTAGCTAGAATAAATTCATTTCCAACCTTAATCGCTACCTTTTCAGTTTGATTGTTATAGGCATAGTCGTTAAGTCCTTCTACAAATTCATTTATAGTTATAAAATCAATATTTTCTTTAAACTCTTCAATTTGTGAAATGCTTACTTCATCATTGATTAAATAGCTTTTAAGCACATTGAATTTTGCAAGATCTATATCTAAATCTTTAAGGTACTTTATCTTTTCGGATGTCACACCAACTTTGTCATGATTCCAATCATCAATAAGCCACTTTAATTGTTCCATCTTCCAAGTTGGTAATTTAGGATCAGCAATTTCTGCTATTTCATTTTGATAAAAATCATATTCTTTAATAGCACTCATAATTTGTTCTAGTTGCTCATCAGTAAAATCATTAATAGAAATGCTTGTATCTTTTAAGACAATTTCTAGCTTACTAGTTGCAATACGATTAACTGCTTCATACATTGGAACTTCATATTCTTCCATAGCAGAACCAACTTCTTCAGCAAAATTAGGACTTAAATCATAACTTGGAAAATAAGTTTTTTCTTCATTTTTTTGAATATGCTCTTCAAAGCTTAATTCTCCATCAAACACCCTTTGAAGTTCTTCTTCTGTCATTTGGTTTTTAAGTTCTGTATCCTTTAAATCTCTAAATGTCTTTGGAAAATCTTCAAGTATCAGTCTTTGAGCATTCAATTCCTTTAGTTCGTTTAAATTGAAATATCCCCATTCAGGTTCAATCCCTAAAACAAGTCCAAAAGCGTCACCACTTTCCTTATCGTATTCTGTCATATACCAGGTCCAATTACTTCTAAAAGGAATAATATATGCTGCATGAACTTCCTTATCAGTAAGTGATACATCTTCTTGCTCATATAAATTAGGGACTCTTTCAAGCATTTCATCTGTTATAAGTTCTTCAGGATTTTCTTTAGAATAGAAAAAGGAAGCAGTATTTGCTCCCTTTATAGTATCGTTATCAATATTTTCTAAGCCTCGACTACTTCCTTGATTACTATTTCCTTGAGTGCTGAAATCATTGTCATGTACTCTGGATGATTCTCGTCTGTAATCTTCCATGCTTTCATCATTTTCGGTTTTTCCTCCCTCATAAAGCTGATCGCTCTTTTTTGAGTTTCCATCAAATGATCCACCAATTTGTTCTCCTTGTAAAGGTCGATTAACATCTTCTGATGACTCATTTCGTTGCTCTCCATGAGATATTCCAGTCTCATCACTGCGTATATCGGATTTGGAAATTCCTTCATAAATGTTGTTTCCGTTTCCATCTTGTCGAGTGTTTTCTCCTTGACTGATTCTAGTATTTCCTCTAAGCTCTCCATTTGCGAAAATTCTGTTTCCATTTTCATCATATCTTCTGTCATTTGATCGAATATCATCTTCGTTACCTCCTAAATTTGTTTCGTCCTCTTTTGTAAAGTCATTATAATCGGCACTCAGCCCCTTTGTCAGCCCCTTATCCAAAGATAATTTTTTTGTTCTTAACATTGTTGTTTCTATGATACTGTTACATGCTTTTGAAATACAATTTCCAACACTTAATAGAGAAATACTATCAATATATTTTAAATTATCTCTTACATCATCTACTGAAATAGGGTATTGAACATTAAAACGATTGGATATCGCATAACTAATACAGTTTCTCATAAAGTGAGTAAAAGACTTTCTATCTTCATCTGCAATCCTTAAATTATTCGCTAGTTCATAAATATGATCATCAGCATAAATCCTACTTAGTGAGTATAGATTTTCAGATAAGGACTCACTAGGAGTATATCCTTGTAGTTCAATCATATCTTTTAATACTGTTTCATGTTTTTCTCTATCAAAAGTCCAAAGCTCAACTTCATTAACATTTCTATCCATCGAAACAGTCTGTGTCACATCAAAAACATAACCAATCTTTTGAAACGAGTTACCACTATTAATAACAGGAATACCTTTTTCTCCTCGTTTTACAGTTCGATTAAAGCGTTCTCGCCACATATCAAATCCCGTACAAGCCGTTGCATTAGGATTTTTATCATAGATACTAAGTTGGCTCAAAAAATCATATCTCTGATTATTTCCAATGACTTTTAATAGCTTAAGATATTCTGTTTCACTTGCTAAAACATCTCTTTTTACTAGTTCAATGATGTTATAAAAATCATTTGTCCTCATTATTTATCCTCCATTCTTACAATTTCTTTTAATATCGCCTCTAGCACATTAACAACAATGCTATTTCCTGCTTGCTTATATAAAATGGACGATGTTGTGCCTTTTCTTTGCTTATATATACTTCTAAGTTTATTGAAATCTTTATCATCAAATCCCATAAGTCTAAAGCATTCTCTTTCTGTCAAATAGCGATATTTACCATTTCCTATATCTATAATCCCAGAATTAGGAATTCTAACTTGTTTGGTCGATATGGTGTAAGCATATTTATCAATCACCTTGAGTCTACCTTTAAAATTGTTATTTTTAGGCTCTCCACGAATATGTTTAAGCATAGACTCTTGTCTTACCTCATAAAGCGTTGGCACATCATTTTCAAGATAGTTTGAAATCTCGTTCATCTCTATTTTTTCAAGCCTAGAAAAATCAAAGTTATTTTTACCAAAGATACTTACAACAAATATTCGCTCTCGTTTTTGTGGCACGCCAAAATGTATGGCATTTAAAATCTTAAATTTATTCTCATACCCAAGTCTTTCCATCTCGTTTAGATAATGAAAAAAGGAAGCTCTCATATTTTTATCAAGAACTCCCTTAACATTTTCCCATAATACAATTTTAGGTTTATCATTCATTTCTTCAATAATTCTTATTGTTTCAAAAAGCAAACTACTTCTAGTACCACTTCCTTTTTCTCCACCTTGTTTAAGACCACTTCGACTAAAGTCCTGACAAGGACTACCATGCATTAATAGATCTACTTTTATATCTATTGGATGATATAAAGTAATGTCTTTAGGCTTAAAATTCTCGCCATATAACGCATTATAACTTTTTACGCAGTTTCTATCGATTTCAACATAATCAACGATTCTATAGGGAATATTTTGTCTTATCAAGGCTTTTCTAATTGCTCCTATACCACCAAATAGTTCAAGCACATTTAACGCTTCTATTGTAATCACCTCCAAACAAAAAGAAACAAGATTTCTCCTGTTTCTATAACTTCACTGCCTTACTATACTGTTTGATTGTATCTCGTATTTCTTTTTCAATGCCTTTTAAAAATTCATCTTTGCTAGCTTTACCACTTGCAATATCTGATAACTTCATTTCCCATTCTGCTGTAGTTTTCGCTGATTTAAAGGTATCTGAAACAATGGTTACAAGGTTAATACCTTTATGGGTAGCAATCAAATTCTTTTTATCCCTTTCAACAAAGCCTTTATAAATTAAATTTTCAATAATTCCTGCTCGTGTTGCCGGTGTACCGAGTCCTTTTCTTTCAACAACAGTATCTTTATCTAATGCGTCACTACCTGCACTTTCCATTGCCTTTAAAAGCGTGTTCTCACTAAAGTGTTTAGGTGGTGTTGTATATTTTTCTTTAATTTCTTTACCATGTACTTTCAAAGTATCGTGTTCATGAATATCTGTAATTACAACATCTTCATTCTTTTTTACCTTATATTCTTTTAAGTACTGAGAAAACCCTTCGTTTATCACTGTTTTAAAGTTACTACTAAACTCATAATCTTGTATATCTGCTACAACCTTTATTGTGCTTTCAACAAGTGGATATCCCATACTGGCATGAAGTTTATTTGAAATTAATCGATATATTTTTAATTCACTTTCAGGAAGTGTTGAAATATCTTCAGACATTGAGCTTACTGTAGGAATGATTGCATGATGATCCGTTACTTTCTTACTATTAAATACAATCTTAATGCGTTGTTCATCAAAGGCATTTTTTCCTAAGATGTTATTAACAATATTAACAATCATATCTTCCGTTAAATTGCGACTATCCGTTCTTGGATAGGTTATAAGTTTTTTCTCATAAAGACTTTGAGCATAATCAAGGGTCTGTTTTGCACTATAACCAAAATACTTGTTACATTCTCTTTGTAATGTTGTTAAATCAAAAGGTAGCTCAGGACTAGTTTTCTTCTCCTTTTGAGTGACTTCTTTAATTTCAATGTTATCTCCAATTTCATTAAGAAGTTTTTCAGCCTCGTATTTATCATCAATCCTATTACTTGAAAGGGTAAAGCCATCTAGTACTACATCAACTGTGTAATACTTTTCTTTCTTGAACTTACTGATTTCTTCATCTCTATTTACAATCATCGCAAGTGTTGGTGTTTGAACTCGGCCAACTGAAAAGTTTTGCTTATAAAGGCACGAATAAAGTCTACTAATATTCATACCAACTAACCAATCTGCAATTGCTCGTGCTTTAGCCGATTCAAACAAATTATCATAATAACTACCATCTTTTAAATGATTAAAACCATCTCTAATTGCACTATCTTCCATTGAAGAAATCCATAATCTTTGCATATTCTTTTTAGATCCAGTCATTTGATAAACAAGTCTAAAGATACTTTCACCCTCACGACCAGCATCGCAAGCATTGATAATCGTATCGATATCTTTTTCATTCATTAACTTTTTTAGAATATTAAATTGCTTTTTAGTTGATTTAGATATTTCGTATTTATACTCTGATGGAATAATAGGAAGATCGCTTAAATTCCACTTTGTATATTTTTCATCATATTTATCTGGATTTGCCATTTGCACCAAATGACCAACACACCATGATACTTTGTATCCATTACCTTCATAATATCCATCTTTTTTACTAGTAGCTCCAATCACTTTTGCGATTGATATTGCTACACTTGGTTTTTCTGCAATCACTAATTTCATATGCTATCTCCATTTCATTAAAATTCATAATAAAATAGGCGAAAGTCACTGCTCCCGCCTAATACATAAACTATTTATTCTTCAGTATCTTCATTTTCTTCTTCATGAATCTCTGAATCTGTTTCACTTTCATCTACTTCTGAGAAAAAATTATCATCGTCATCATTTTCTAACGCTTCAACTTCTTCTTTTTCTTTTTTCTTAACGACTTTTAGATAATATCCAGCACCTAATGCTCCAAGAACTGCTAGGGTGATAATGATATATGTTCCCATATCACTTTCTTCTTGTTTTATAGGTTTGACTTCTTCATCAACAAACTCTTCTTTTACAACATCTTTCTTTGGTACTTCTTTCTTTTCGACCATATTTAGTAAATCATCTTCGGATACTTCTGTTAAAAGCATGACATTTTCACTTTCTTCATCATGATTGATAACTAAATGAAAAACTTTGCCGTTTTTAGTCGTAAAAGTAATAAATTGTCTTGCGTCTGCTGAATAATCACTGTTTGATTTATCTTCACCATTATGAATTGGATAATCCTTATTGGCATTATCCTTATTTTCAGTCACTGTTCCTCTAGCTTTTGATGGTGGTGTAGCAACACCTTTATTGTTATTTTTCTGTTCATTTCCATTCGTTGAAGTTCCAACCTCACTATTTGTGGAAATAGGTTTTGGTGTTAGTTTGTTGGGATAACGAATTTCCGTCTTTTCATCTTTTTTAGAATCACTTTCTTTTATGGTATCATCTTTCTTTTCTTCAATAACCATGCCTCCATCTGCTGCATAAACTGTTTGACTGCTAGAAAGTGATATTCCAAAGCACATCATTACTGCAAGCATTATTCCTATAACTGAAACAATTGGTTTTTTCTTACCTAACTTATCTTTCATGATCTGATTTCTCCTTTTCTTTTTTCTCTTTAAACATCTTCATTAGTTCTTCAAGCGTAATGTCATTTTGTCTACAAATCACAACAAATTCTTGATTTGTTAATTCTTCTTTACGCATAATTAAAGGCTCTAAATCTTTATCGATCTGAGCCTTTTTATCTAATAATTTTTCAATTTTCTTATTTAATGTAATCAGTTCCTTATTCACATTTTTACCTCCTATTTTTGCACTGATGGTGGGAAACCAAAGCCTACAGGTGAATGTTTACAGAATGTTGAAATCCAATCATCAAGGGTTGTTACTCTTATATGACCAATATTATCGATGACTTTACCATCTCCAATATAAATTCCAACATGACCATAAATGAGTCCTGCCTGCCCACCACTACTGCTGCTTTCAACTGCAACAAGCATTCCAACTTCAAGTTTTGAACGATCCGATGTAAAGGTATGATTACGATACATATCATTTGCATTTCCACCAATATAGCCAAGTCCTGCATTTTGATATACTTGTGAAACCCACATTGCACACCAGCCAGGTCCTGGGGATGGAGTAATAAAGGCAGCATTTACAATTTTCTTTTGAACATCCGCAGAAGCTTCATATTCTTGACCTCCACCAATACCACCATTCGATTCAATAAGGTCTGTATTGCCAAATAATTCACCCATATTACCTTGCGTTAAGAACAAGGTTTCATAATGAGATAAGTTATCTGGATGCGTTGCAAATATTTCTCGAATGATATTATCCATCTCTTTTTTATGCAAAGTTACAATAAGCTTTTTATATTCATAAGGTTCTTCATGACTTTCGATATATTCATTACCATTTTCATCTACTTTGGTTTCTTCAACAGTTTTATATCGAATTTCAATTTCTTCTTTATATTCAAGCCTATACATCGTATTAAAAAGTTCATCTAGTAACGGACTTACTTCTGAAACACTTTTAACTTCGCCACACCTTGATGTTATATAGGATAAAAGTTCATGGACATTATGACCGATATCACCATTTTTCCTAACAATGTATTCATCATAACCAGGATAATTAGATTCAACATTTTCTATCTCGTTATATAATGCGTTTTCTTTGTTTGAGAAAGTCTGATTGATTTCTTTTAGCACATCTGGACTTGATAAATAAGTCGTTGTTAAGGTTGAACTGGTAAACTCCATAAAGCTTCCCATAGATACATTGGCAAAGTTGATTACAAAAGTTCCAAAGATAATGATCGATATGACCACAATGATGATCACTTTTGTTTTTGCTACAATAAACTGTTTTGAACTTTGTAGCGTATTTGTAAAAGCAACCTTTATTCTATCTATTACCCTAGTTTCATTTTGCTTATAAATAGCGGATTTCATCTGTTTTCGTTTTTGAAACTTTTTATAACTAGGAGATACCTTATATGATTCTTGCTTCTTTAACTCATCAAGATTTTCTCTAAATTCTAGCTTGGAATGTTTCTTTTGAAGCCTATGATCACCATCGCTATTTTTATAACGATTATCATATCTTCTCTTACTTGAATAATCTTTTGCTTGTCTGACTATTTTAGAACTTGTCCTTAGACTTTTTTCTGCTGATTGAACACCGACATTATCGTCACTATCACTTGCTAAGTAATCACTAGTTACATTACCGACACTTGTTGAAACATCAACACCTTTATCTAAGAGTGATTCTTTATGATGTTCTTTATAAAGAAGTTTTTTCTTTCCCTTATCGCTTATTGCTTTATCAGCGTCATTTTTATCACTTCTAGTAAACTGCTTATCAGAATAGTTTTTCCGTTTCAGCGTTTTATTTTTACTGTGAAGTTTTGATTTGCTATTTTCTAAGGACTCATATGAAATATTGCTATCTCTAAAATCACTATCGTATCTATCAATAACACCATCATTATCCAAATCCCTAGCAAGTGGATCATATATCCTATTTTCTTGTACCTCTGTTTGATAATCAGCTGCGGAATGTGGAATTATTTTTTTATCATCTTTAACTTCATTGATGTCTAATTTAGAATCGATACGCTTACTTGATTTTTCATGAATTTTGTCTTGAAACCTACTTGAACTGCTTATTCTCTTATTTCGATAATCGTTCTCTCTTTTTATTTTATATGCCATAGGACACTACCTCATTTCTTCAGGTTTAGTTGTCATCTTTTGATATAAAATTGTATCTTTAGGGAAGTTATCAACAAATGGAACAATGGTATTCCCAAAGAAAACGAGTCCTTGTCCAGCTTTTGAATTCGTAATGAATTTTTCTTGGTCTTGAGATATTTTAAGTTCCTTTACTAAAACTTCTCTATCACCTGTAGCTTGATTAAGCATTAAAACAAAATCGGTATTATCAAAAATATTTTTAATTTCTTTGCTTGCGAGTAAGTCCTTAACATTTTGTGTAATACCAGTAGGAATACCGCCCCATTTTCTAAATCGTTTCCATATTTCTACCGAATATTGTGAAGTCTGTTCATCTTTTAAAAGTAAGTGAAATTCATCAATGTAATATCGTGTACTTCTACCTTTATTCCTATTTTGTGATACCTTATTCCAAACTTGGTCTTGAATAACGAGCATACCTATCTTTTTTAATTGAGTACCAAGTTCTTTGATATCAAAACATAAAAGCTGCTTATTTAAATCAACATTGGATTGATGATTAAAGACATTAAGACTACCTGATACATAAATTTCCATCTCTGTTGCAAGTTTCTTGCCGACCTTTTCTTCTTGATTTCTTAGCATATCAAATAAATCTTGTAAAATTGGCATATTCTCAGGAATTGGATTTTCAAAGTACTTTTCATAAATGCGTGGTAAACATCTATCTATAACTGACTTTTCTTCAGCAGTTAGACCACTACCACCAACGACCAGTTCAAGAAGTGACATAATAAAGTTAGCTTTATCCTTTAATGGTGCATCTCCATCACCATAGTTCATATTAATATCAAGTGGATTAAGATAATCTTTACTTTTAGCACTTACTTTGATTACTTCACCATTAAACTGCTTAACTAAGCTTCCATATTCACCTTCAGGGTCACAGACAATCACATCATCATCTGTTACTAAAATAGCATTAGAGATTTCTCTTTTTGCACTAAAAGATTTTCCACTTCCCGGTGTTCCAAGTATTAGTCCATTAGGATTTTTTAATTTCTTTCTATCTGCCATAATTAAATTATGACTTAATGCATTTAAACCATAATATAGACTGTTTGAAGAGTTGATAAATAATTCTTCTGTTGTAAATGGTAAGAAAACTGCTGTAGACGATGAAGTTAACCCTCTGTCAATTTCAATTCTATTCACACCTAATGGAAGTACACTTACAAGCCCTTGCTCTTGTGCATGGTCTAATCGCCTTATCTTACAATTATGTTTACTTGCTATTGATGAAATATGCGATATCGTTGTATCTAACTTTTGCACAGTTCTTGCAAAATTCATAATGACGATAGTTACGATAAACATACGCTCATCTCTTGTTTGTAGATCCTTTAAAAGCATTTTTATGTTATCTCCATAGGTCACTAAATCACTTGGAAGTATATCCATATCATAGCCACTACGAATTGCCTTTTTATTTTCTTCAATCTTCATCTTATCAATATCAGTGTTCTTTCTTTTTACCATTTTGATGGCTTCCATTTGCTCAACTGCTTTGATATGAAATGAAATATTGATGTTGTCATCGATATCAAGTAATTCAGCTAACATTCGATCGGATAATTCACTTGCAAGTATTTGTAGATGACTAACTGCGCCAATGTATTTACCAAACTTAAAATACTTACTAGGCGTAAAATTAAAACTATCTGGAACAATATATGATTTTGTGCTTTCCCTTGGTTTTAAGTCTTTATAGGTAAAAGAAAAAAGCTTATCTGGATTTAACACATCATGTAAGATTTTTAATCTTTCTTCTCCAGTTAAGCTTTCTGCTCTAACACCCATACTTTTTAAATTGGATAATATATCAATTTCTAGTCTCTCTAGCTTTGCAATAGCTTGTTCTAAGCTATCTGCTTCAACACCAAAAGTAATATATTTCGATTTTTTCAAGCCATTATTTCCTTTAGCTAATTGACTTTTAAGCATTTGACGAAACTCTAAACGAATATCATCATAATCATCATTTTTATCGGGAATTTGAATAGCTGCTTTCAGTTCGCTATTTCTTCCTAGCTGGTTAATGTATGAAAACTCTACATCCACGCTTGGATCAAATGAATTTAAAAAATTGGCAAATTGATTGAAAATCAAATCTTTATCTTCTTTTACTGCAAGTTGATAATTAATATCTTGAAATAAGATGCATTTATTAAAGTGCTTTTCATCTAGCTGACAAACACCACTTTTTAACATTCTTAGATAAGGGATTGTATCTTCAACCGTATATTTTTTAGGCTCTGTTTTTAATATTAAATCTAATAGTGAGCCATGATTATTCTTTAGTTTCTTTTCCTTCTTTAAATGCTTTTTGTTTTCCTTTAGTATCTTTTGATTTTCTTCTAGCTTCTGCTTTTGCATTTCTCTTTTTCTGTTCAAGGTAAACCTCCTTTCTCACCCTTGTTGGTGGCTGATAAAACTTGTGCAAATATATGTATTTAAAATACTTTTCAAAGGTAAGTCCATCTTTTTCAAATAAAGTTACAAAGAAGATAGGAAGTGTTGAAATGATGAGAAAGAGTATTGCGATATCATTAGGCATAAACTTTCTCATAAATAAATACACTGGTATTCCAACTAATCCTGCAAGAGTAAATCCTATAAGCTGCCTTCTTGTAAGATTAAATGCGACCTTTGTTTTTACCTTTTTTAAATCTTTGGGAATTGGAACATAACCATCGTTCATAGTTTACCTCCCATTATCTTCAATCTTTTTGTATTCCTCAAAATGTTCATAGCAACATGAAACCTCATCTTTCAATTCATCTAGTTCTGATTGAATTTGCATATTGCGTTCTTCTTGATATCGTAATACTGATTTAACATCTTCTTTTGTATCATCAACTCTCTCATTTAATTTAGCTATTTTATTCCTATTCAAGAATGAAATAATGACACCTGCACTTGCCACTACCGAAATAGGAATAATCATTTTTCTTGTGTCAATCATTTAAGTTCCTCCTTAATGTGCATTTAATATACTCTTAGCAAGTGTTCCACTCTTTAACATCATTAAGCCAAGCAATAATGCATAACCTAATATCATAAAGGTACTTGCGTGAATATCTGTAATATTGATTGTTTTTACTAATACTGCGTATATACCCAAGCATATAATCAAGAACAAGCCTTGTAATCCGATGGCAAATAAACCTTTGATATAATTTGTACCAATCTGTCCCCATTCTCTATTTCCCATAGTTGCGAAAGGAATTGCTGAAACGGAACAGTATACATAAATCTCAAACATTCTTCCATACACTACAAGCATAATAACAATCGACATAGCTTGAATTGCAATCTTTACAATAGAAGTTTCAAATAAGATCATAACTAGTTCTCCTAGTCCCTTATCTTTTAAACCTTCCACCATTTGGACTATTTCTTCTCCAGAAATAACGGCAGAAGTATTGATTACTCCTGCCGCTTGATTTACTAGATTTTGTGCAACATCAAAGACTGCCATTGAAAATGTAAAGGCATTGGATACTAACCAAACTGCTATCCACATCTTTATGATATATTTGAAAAACTCAAAAGTATCTGTATCATGCATATTGTTCTTTTGCATGACCATGTTTATAAGTTCAATACATAAAACTGCTGTAATAATCAAACCAGCAATTGGAATGATGACATTATCATTAATACTTTTAATGAATGCAAATACATCTGAATTCCAGCCCATTGGTGTTTTACCTATATCTGTTGCGATTGCACCAACCTTATCATTTATGTCGATAAACATTGATTCAAGATTTGCTTGGATACCTCCGAGTAAGAGTTCTTGAAAAAACTCTTCAATTTTATCGAAAATACCAAACATATACTAAATCTCCTTAACTCAAAACATTAGAAAGTAAAGGAATTAACTTCATTCCAATTAAAACAATTCCTCCACCAGCCATAAGCTGCTTAATACCTTGTGATTTTGCTCCTGGGTTATCATTACCATAACCTTCCATAAGGTTAATAACTCCCCATGCTCCTAAACCAGCACCAACTGCCATTACTAAAATCTTTAAAACATTAACTGCTTGTGCGAAAAACTCCATTTTCTAATCCTCCTAATTTTCTTTCTTTTCAATTTTGTTTAACGACTGAACGATAAAGTTCTTATAAGTCTTTCCATCTTTCATTCGATGATTGAAATATCCATAAACATGTACAAAATCACCTTTAGCAAAGGTTTTAGCAACATCTACTTTGTCACCATAAACTGCACAGTTTATATATTCCTTTCCTTTACCATAGCCTTTAGCAAGCGTAAAATTTACTACTTGTGATTCCTTACCATCTTTAAAGAAACTTGTTGATACAGGCTCCTTAATGAGATTGGCATTAATATTAATCATTTCTCTTTTCATGTTGTACCTCCTAAATTTAAAAAAAACGATTGATGTTTAATTATCAATCGTATAATGGTCTAAATATTCATTTTTTGTTGGACTTCGTATCCTATACATTTTAATCACTCCTTTCTAGGTATGAAAAAAGACGATAGTTTTTACTATCGCCTCAAATGATAAGTTATTTAATTTTACGAATACAAAATATAAGTTTATAGTTTAATTAAATACGCTATTACATATACTGCAAGAAAAGAAATAATCGCAGTTCCTACCACATAACATACTGTTTGATATGGTCTTTTACCAATTTCTCTTTGTTTTTCAATTTCATCTAATTGTTTTCCTTCAGTAAAGGCAACAATTTCTTTATAGGTTGAAATATCATTTTCTTTCTTTATTTTTTCAGCCTTATCTGCAAAATGAAGAGTTACGCCAAAGATTATAAGCCATGGTATAAAACCATACAAACCCATAAATTTTAAAAGTGGAGCTATGGATATAATTGTTAATATCAATAACAATGCAAGAATAATCGCAATTTGATTAAATTTTTTGATTTCTGTTTGACTGATTTCTTTTTTCATAACTTCAATATCTCCTTTAATTAATTGATCAAGAGATATATTAAATATAGAACTAAGTAATAAAACACTATGAATATCTGGATAGTTTTTTCCAGTTTCCCAATTAGATATTGTTTGCCTAGTTACAAAAACTTTTTCTGCTAATTCTTCTTGAGAAAGTTTTAACTCATTTCTATATCTTTTTATTTGAGTTCCAATTTCCAATTTAATTCCTCCTTAAGCTTTTAAATTATTCTCTTGACACTCAAATCGTATCATTCAGCCATTTTTTCATCTATCAAAAGTATTTGACATCTGCATATATTCATATCAAATTCATTATTCATATGTTTAATAAACTATTTTACAATTTATTGCTCTTTACAAACTGCAATTTTATTCTTTGTCGTTCAAAAGTTTATTTACTCTTTCAACTGGAAATCTGTCTTCAATGTCAATTATTTCAAATAAATTTAGGGGTAATTCTTTCTCTCCAATCAGAGTAAGATATTCATTAACAGCTCTGCGGTCAATCATAATTTTCCCATGACCATCCCAATGACGATTGCTCTCTCTCTTTTTCAAGCCAGAAATCCAATATTCATCGCCGTTTTCAATATCTACATAGTTAGAATAACCACCATTATATTTTTGAAAAGCATTGTCATTAAAGTAAATGGTTTTCTTGGTTTTTGAAGTTTTCACATATCCAATCCATGCTGGACCATCATCAGAATATCCCGTTTTTAGTTCAATATACATTAAATCTTTAATCATTTATATCACTCCTAAATTCAAATTTTCTTAACTTTTTTAATACGACAATCTGGAAATTTTATTGTTTGTTCAATGATTTCCAGAACTTATCAAAAGTATCTGCAATCAAATAAACATTACTTTCATCGTTTGAAATGTCGAAGTGATATGAATCATCATAGTAATAAATACCGTCATTAGAACCATCGCATATTAAAACTATAAATCCATGTTGTAAGCTATCACCAATAATGATTGTTTTTTCAAGCAAATCCTCTACATATTCATTTGTCCAATACTCTATATCGGAGTTTGAGTTACCCGTATGAATGCCATAAAGAACATCAATATTTATGTTTCCATTTACATCATCTAAATGAATCTCATTAAACTCATTGTTTGAAACTGTACCACCGTTGTAATTTGACAAGAATTTTTTGTAATCATTAGGCAGTATAACATCAAACTTTTTTTCAATTTCAGCAATATCTTCTTTTTTTACTTTCCCAAATGATTTTATCTCGAATTTACTTTGTCTAAATTTATCAAATAATCCCATATCCCGTTCCCCTTACAACTTCAAATTTGTAACTCCGTTACATTCTATATGGCAAATTATATCAAAAATACTTACAACTATAAAGCGTTTAGATAAAATGTCATAATCTTGTAATCACACTATTCTTATTTAGCTTTGCTTTACCTTTTCGGCTTATATAATCTTCGATATCAAAAGCATTCTTCTTATCAAAATCTTCTAGTAGCTTGTAATTCTTATGCTTAGTAATATCAAACTTCTCAGATAAAAACGGTCTAACTCCTCTTAACTGAAAGATACATTTACTTCCGTCCATAACTGTGATTTCATCTTGGCTCATCAAGTCCTTACCTGTTTTTTGATAATTCAATCCATAACTATTAGCATTCGATCTTGTTTCAGAAGTGTTATATAAATCGATTGTTTCTTTTCCTAATGTTTCTGATAATTCTTTAAGTGTTGTTTTTTCTTTTCCACCTAAAAATAATGTACTATCACAGTTACCAACAATTGTATCTGCATTATCTTTATAAATCGCTTTTAATTGGGATTGTGCTTGTAAGATAATACTTGCTGATATTTCTCTTGAACGAATCGTTGCAATTAATTTCTCAAACTTTGGAATCAAACCAATGTTAGCAAACTCATCTAACAGAAATCTTACATGGATTGGTAATCTTCCACCATACTTATCATCAGCCTTATCGCATAACAGATTAAACAGCTGCGAATACATAATTGAAACAACAAAGTTAAATGTATCATCCGTATCAGAGATAATAACAAATAAAGCAGTTTTTCTATCTCCTAATGTATCTAAATCAAGTTCATCTTCTTTCATCAGTTCTCTTAGTTCTTCAATATCAAAAGGAGCAAGTCTTGCACCACAAGAAATAAGGATAGATTTAGCAGTCTTTCCAGCAGCTAATTTATATTTTTTATATTGCTTCACTGCAAAATGCGACGGATTTTTCTTTTCAAGTGCTTCAAATAATCTATCTACAGGATTCATATAATTTTCATCATCTTCTCTAACTTCTGAAGCGTCTATCATTTCTAAAAGTGTTGCGAAGTTCTTTTCTTCTTTTGGAGCTTCATAATAGATGTAACCAATTAGGGCAGTATAATAAAGCTTTTCAGCTTTAACCCAGAAATCTTCTCCTGCTTTTTCTCCTTCACCTTTTGTATTTGCAATAATCGTTTGAACAAGCTTTAAAATATCTTTTTCGCTTTTTATGTAAGCAAATGGATTATATTTCATACTCTTTTTAAAGTTTATCGTATTAAGGATTTTAATTTCATAACCGTTATCTTGAAGCATTTTTCCACACTCGATAACGATTGTGCCTTTTGGATCAGTAACACAATAGCTAGAATGCATTTGCATTAAATTAGGTTTGACATAAAACCTAGTCTTACCAGAACCACTTCCGCCTATAACAAGAACATTTTTATTTCTAGCATACTTAGGATTAGGTGGTCTACCATTCATGGTAAGCCTTTCTGTCTTGGTGAATAGAATATTGTTTTCAAATTTATCATCAACATATGGTTCAATATCTTTTGCATTACCCCATCTTGCAGAGCCATATTCTTTACCTTGTCTAAACTTCTTAGCATTTTTACCTTTGAAATAAATAATAGACTTTACAAGCACTGCAATGCCTATACCAACAACAATATCAACCAAATGTAAACTTGGAATTAAACTCAAAGTATTGATTTCTAACAAACCTTGAAATATTTTATCTATAATATCTCCACCAACATACAATCTTATGTGATGAGAAAAAATATTTCCAACATAGAAAAATGCAAGATATGGAATGTTTTCTAATACGAAACGCTTCTTATCTTGCACCTTAAATAAATCTTTTATGTCCTTAATTATTTTATCAATCATAGGCTTTGTTCCTTTTGCTTGTTTTTTACTTTATCCTTTGAAATACTATTTTTAGCCATCTCTTTAAACTTCTCAATATTTTTATGAATCGATTCCTTAGTCTTTTCTTTCTTTTCAATATTGCTAAGTACATTTTTAAAAGCTTGATCCATTACTTTCATATCTTTTGCTTGAAAAAACACCGAATGAACACCACTTTCCTTATCTCTCATTATTGAGAAATTAACGCCACATCGATTTAATTCTTTTTTAAGTTCTTTTAATTCACCATCTTTTACATTGATTTCTTCAAGTTGACCTTTCTTTACCATATCCTTAAGCTTCATTTCTTTGCCTTCGTGTTTAATCAAGTTATCAAGTCCACCATGTTCTTTTGCCTTTGCATGCAACCTTTTTATTTGCTTAAGAATTTCTTTTAAAGTTGCTTTAGCAACATGGACTTCGATATTAGCTGCTCTATTAGAAATTTCATCATTTATCATCAATATCCATCCTCCCTCATGTCATAATTAACCTTTGCTGTATAATAAGCATCCATATCGCTTGGTGTGTTATATGCAACAGTTAAGATGAATGCTCGTACATTTCTTATTTTCGATTCGTTATTTCTTAAAGTTTCAACGATATAGTCCATATGAAATGAATTAAGTTTCATAAATCTTTCTTGAACAATATATGCAGGTAGCTTTACTTGATTAATCGTTACTGTATCATCAGGATTCAACATCATTACATCAGCTAATACTTTAATAATTTCATCATAGCTTCTAGCAATATCTCTATTGCCTATATGGTAGTGTTCATTGTAACCGGTACTTTCCCTAAGTTCTTCTAAACAAGATTGATATGTTTTTATTTTTTTATTCCCATCCACCATTCCTTCCACATCTAAGTCATCACTAATCTCATAGAAGGATGGATAGATGGAAGTATTAGATGAAATATCTGAAGTAATCTCTGTAGAATTCTTTGTAGTAATCTCTGGTAATGGTTGGGGCATATTGCTATATTGCATTGGTGCATTTTCATCTAGTGCATTAGTGCAATCTGCATTTTTGCATTGGTGCATTTTGCCCTTTTCCATTGGTGCATTTTGCACTAATGCATTGGGCATAGCATTATGAATAGCTTCTTCACGAATTTCTCTTTCTTGATTTAGCTTTTTTTCTCTCATTTCATAATATAATTCTTCTAGTTTTTTATCGTTAATGGAATACCATTTTGTTTTATCTCTAGGATCTTTATTAAAGTTACCAACTATCAAATATCCCATCTTCTCAAGCTTGGAAAAAGTTCTTTTGACAGTATCAATACTCATATAATCAAAATCATTTTCATGCCATGCTCGAATAGAATTGTATGTCCAATATCGTCCTTCAAAATAATTATTTCCAGACCTTTTATTAATTTCTATCCAGTAATTTATTTGTTGAAGAACTAACGCTTCATTTAAACCTATTTCTCTTGCGAGCGTTTTATTTGCAAGTATTGGCTGCTCGTCAAATAAATACATACTCATTACTTCTTCCTCCTTTGCATTTTGTGTAAAGAAAAAGACGATAGTTTTTACTCTACCGTCTTTGTTTAACACTATTTAAATTTCTTTTAATCTATCTTTTCCATATTCAAGGTATGCTATTATCCATATCGCTATTTTAGGCAGACCATATGGACTAAGTAGAAATGCAATTATTAAAGCTTGTATTCCTGTTACTGGGTCATTTTGCACAAAACAAGCCAATGATCCTAGTGTAACTAAAAATGAAATTACTCCTAAAACTACACCACTAATGCTTACAATAAACTTTGAGAAAGCAAGCATGATTGACATAATAAGAATTACTGGAAATAAGATAGTTCTTAATACTAATCTCATAATAAATTCCTCACTTTACTTATTTGCCTTATCTACGATACTTTCACATAACCTTGATGATAACTTAAAATCATAAGATGATACTTTACTCGTGTCACGATTGACTTGAAACATTCTAGCTCCTCCTTTGAGCTGGTGTACTGCTTACAACAACTATCATTTTTATAGTCGCTCTAAGCAATACACCAACCATATTTTTTAGTTTTTAACTTTGGTAGAAGTTCAAAAACCCTTATATTTCCTAGACTATTTGCCACTGTCACTATTATGACACGAAACCCGCATACCGCATACACCAGCTGCGACTGTTGGTGTTTGGCATGCCATACAATTTCCGCAGATGCTTTTTGTTGTTTGGGGGTTAGTGGATATTTAAGAACATAATCACAAGCGTGCCGTTGCTGCCGATACTTTTTTGCTCTTGGCAGTTCTCCGACATTCATTCGCCCAAAGGCAATACATTTACGACAATACCAAACACTGCCATCTTGATAAAAATATTTTTGTTGGGTATTCCCACAGCGTAAACAGCGCATACGATCACCTCCATTATATGTCATACGTAAAAAAATACGAAAAACTTTAAAAGTCTTTCGCATTTGCTCATTTTTTGATTGAATCACAGTTTTTCCAAAGACGATCATAGATACTGCACGCATTTAGATAGTCCATGAGTATATTGATATCACAGCCGTATTTTCGATCCAGCTGATGTGCTTCGAGCGCCTTTTCACAGCTAAGTGCAAGAAAAATATCTTCCCAACTTAAACCAAAACGTTTTTTCATTTTCTCATCGACTCGTTGATGAAAAAAGCGTTTGAAATCACCAGCATCATTTCTTGTCCAATAAGAAATTCCCAGATTGGTTACAACCGTTTCTCTTCCGGCATAGCCTTCATAATCGGTAATAATACGGTTTCGATTACAGTGGATTCGTGTAAGTGGAACTCCCTTTGATTCCTTTAGCATCGTGTAAAAGAACGAACAGCCTCGATTTTCCATTTTGAAAATATTTTTAAAAAGTGCAATATCACCATGTATGATAAAGGTATCTCCGATTCGATCCAATACCAGCTCTAAGGATTCAAGATTGTTATGCGTTGCATAGCGTTTATTATAAAGTAATTTAACTCCATAGTGTTCTTTTAAAAAAAGAAACTGATCATGCTTATAACCAGTTACAATGGTAATATCCATAATTTCTGCTTCATGCAGATAGCGAATGATTCGCTCAATGATTGGAACTCCCCCGATAGGCAGAAACGCTTTATGTCCCTGTGTAGCCATCTCTTTTATTCGCAAACCGGCACCGGCTGCTAATATGATTGCATTCATGTCAAATACCTCTTTCTTCCCACATTCCATTGTAGTATAAAATGAAAGAGATTACAACCACGGATTGTAAATTAGTAAATCTATGTAACAAAGGAATCAATTTCAATTTATGAACATTCGCCAACCATTATCAATAATTGATTTGTCAAAGTTTTTAACTTCAATATTTTTTGCACATTAAGATTTTCTATATACATAATCATATGAATTGGTTATCTTCCTTAACGGTTTATGTAAAAAGTCTTTTCTTTGATGCTTTATCTTTTATGTTATCATGCTGCTTTGATACGTTGTTTATAACAATTTTATCTACTCATGATATCTTTTCTCAATATTATAGCCGTTTCTTACACACCTTCTCATCAGATATCCGCACAATCTTTTTACTGAATGTAAATCTTTTTTATGTAACAAAGCCGATTCCATACATAATTCGTTCCATCGCTTGTTCTTTGTCTGCTCGTCTAACCTATTCATTAGTTTGATTCTAATAACTGATAAGCTTGTTTGCTTCTCCACTCTCATTACAGAAACACTTTTACTGCGATATCCTAGCAACGTGTCTCTCTTTTTTTAGCGTATATAAAAAAACATTCCCTCTTCATTTTAA
>ENA-OPSO01000279-OPSO01000279.1-human-gut-metagenome-genome-assembly--contig:-NODE-279-length-25137-cov-7.867076_pt1 | contig 25137 bp, 19 predicted proteins | sample MGYA00241455_ERZ501902 | MGnify/ENA primary metagenome ERZ501902 (study PRJEB25962, sample SAMEA2042405) | human gut metagenome | biome: human gut; feature: human-associated habitat; material: faeces...
GAAACCGCCCGGTTTCTTTTTTTCTGGTGTACGAGTAAGATAAAGGGGAACAGTATGAAATTAGAAAACATAAAGCACGATCTGACCCTGCCGGCAGTGAAGGGTCTGAATGTGGCGGCGTTGACGGCGGCCTTCTTTCTGGGATGGAGCCTGTTTTACGTGGGATTTATGGGATCAACAGCTTTGAAATGGACAGGTTATATCCTTTCGGGTTTATTTTTTTTCATGTACGCCCTGTTTGGAAAGGTCTACGACGCCTTTATGATCTCCACAAACCGGATCTCAGAGCTGGTTTACAGCCAGGCTCTGGCGGCCATTATTTCCGATGGAATGATGTATGTGGTCATATGCCTGCTGATGCGCCGCTGGATGAATCCTCTGGGGATCTTTTGTGTTTTTGTGGTACAGATGGTTTTGGCTGTGATCTGGTGTGTAGGAGCTCACCGATGGTATTTTGCCTCATTCCCGGCCCGGCGTTCGGCAGTCATTTATGATATAAGAAGAGGGATGGACCAGCTGATCCGGGAATACGGGATGGATAAAAAATTTGATGTGCAGCTGAAGGTCCATGCGGAGGAATGCGTAAAAAACCCGGACATGCTGAAAGGAATGGAGGCCGTATTTTTAAGCGGCGTTCACAGCCATGAGCGGAATATCCTTTTAAAATACTGTATCATCAACAGCATCAGCGTTTATGTGATCCCGCGGATCGGTGACATTCTTATGAGCGGGACGAAACCGGTACATATGTTCCATCTGCCGATCTTACGGGCGGACCGGTACAATCCGCCGCTGGGGTATCTGATCGCAAAACGGACCTTTGATATTGTGGCTGCCGGACTGGCGCTGATCGTGACGTCTCCGGTCTTCCTTTTAACGGCCATCGCCATCAAACGGGAGGATGGAGGTCCGGTATTTTATAAACAGGAGCGCCTCACAAAGAACGGAAAGAAATTTTATATCCATAAATTCCGCAGTATGCGGGTAGATGCGGAAAAGGACGGCGTTGCCAGACTTTCCAGCGGAGACAACGACAGCCGGATCACGCCTGTGGGACGGATCATCCGGAAGATCCGGGTGGACGAGCTTCCGCAGCTTCTGGACATCCTGGCCGGAAATCTTTCCGTCGTGGGCCCGAGGCCGGAGCGGGAGGAGATCGCCCTGCAGTACGAAAAGGAGCTGCCGGAGTTCCGCTTAAGGCTCCAGGCAAAGGCCGGACTCACAGGCTACGCCCAGGTATATGGGAAATATAATACAACGCCCTACGATAAGCTTCAGATGGATCTGATGTATATTGCGAATCCCAGCTTCATGGAGGATCTGCGAATCTGCTTTGCTACGGTGAAGATCCTGTTTATGCCAGAGAGCACGGAAGGCGTGGCGGAAGGTGCAACGACGGCCATGGGACAGGAAGCGGCGCTGGGGGAGATGGCGGCGACGAAGGTGGAAGATGAAGAAGTCATTAAGGGATGACTTAGTTTTAGATTAGAAAAATTGGGTGAATGCAGAGGATGGGGGGAAGGTCTACAAATGAAAATTGCAGTGGTGTCGATCGGAAGCTTTGATACGCAGTATTCGGATTATCATATTATGCGCGATATTATTGTAGGGCTTCTGGAAAGAGGTCATGATGTGGATCTGATTCAAAAGCAGTATTTAGATATACCACAGTATCCAAAGACGTTTGAGAAATACCTAAATAACCAACTTCGGGTTCATAACATTCCGTTTGAAAAGAAAGCAAGGGCAGATTTAAAAGCCCGTTATCTGGCTGATCTGTCATATTATTACCGGGTCTGCCGTTTTCTGAAAAAAAATGAGCCGGACAAAGTTTTTTTGCAATCGAATAACACTGCGTTTTTTACAATATTTTATGTAAAGCATATTTTAAAACGTCCTTTGCTATATAATGAGCAGGATATTTTTCCAGAGAATGCCTATTTTGCAGGTATTTTATCGGAAAAAAGTCTTATTTACCGTATAGCTCATGTCTTACAAAAATATGCTTATAAAAATGCAGATGCTCTTAGCACTATTTCAGATGACATGAAATCAACCATTGTTACCCGGTATGGGATTCCAGAGTCTAAAGTTCAAGTTATTTATAATTGGGGACATGAGGAATTAAAAGCACATAGTGAGGACGAGAATGTTTTCCTAAAAAAATTTCCAAAGAAAGCGGGAGAGTTCCGAGTCGTATATGCAGGGAATCTTGGGAAAATGCAGAATGTTGAGTTGGTTCTAGAAGCTGCGGCGCTGATGAAGGATGAACCGGATATCAGCTTTTTTATTGTGGGAAGTGGCGTAAATGAGGAGCAGCTTAAGAATTATGCGGAAGAAAAAGAACTGACAAATGTAAAATTTGTTGGTATGCAGCCTCCGGAAGAGGTTGCCGATCTTTACGCAGCGGCTGATGTTAATGTAATTCCACTTCAAAAGAGACTTATATATGCTGCGTTGCCAAGCAAAACGGCGGATTGTCTGCTTGCTGGGAAACCGATTATTACTTGTGTGGATGATGAAGCGAAGTTTGTAAGAATTATGCAGGAGCATGGATATGAAAATTCAAATCCTAAGGTGCCAGAGGAACTTTGTAATCTTATTAGAAAAAGCAACCTATTTTTTAGACCAAAAATGATCGATTTTTTTTCAAGAGACAGGAATGTTCTGGAACATTGTAAATTAGTTGAGGGCATATAGAGAACCAGATAAGCGTTGTTTTATAAATTTTTAAAAAGAAACAAATATTGATTTATTACGATTTTTCTTATTGAGAAAAAAATAAATTAAGTTATTAATTATTCATTCATGGGCTCTTTAACGTTGCTATTTTTGTAGCGGTTAGTTTAAGCATTGATTGTATAGTTAGAAAGCCCAGAGAGGCACATACGGCTTTCAAGGAAGGAAAAGTAAAATGAATGATATTACTGCTATTATTTTGACTAAAAACGAAGAGTTGAATATTGCTCGCTGTATTACCTCTATCAAAGGACTTGCAGATCGTATTGTTGTTGTAGACAGTGGAAGCACCGATAAAACAATGGATATAGCAAAAGGTTTGGGAGCAGAGATTTATCAGCATGAGCCCTTTGAGCATTATGCAAAACAGTTTAACTGGGCATTAGATCATGTGAATGTACAGACAAAGTGGGTATACAGAATTGATGCTGATGAGGTAGTGACGCCAGAGTTAAAAGAAGAAATTATTAAAAACTGCTTAGAGCATAGTGAAGATGACGTAAATGGACTTGTGATGAAATTCAAGATATATTTTATGGGGAGATTTTTAACCCATGGAGGAATATATCCATTTTATAATCTAACTATATTTAAGTATGGTTACGGAAGGTATGAGGACCGTTCTATGGGAGAGCATGTTGTGCTGTCAGAGGGAAGGACGGTAGATTTGGAAAATGATTGTCTGCATTATGATTTTAAGGATTTGACAGCGTGGATTAATAAGCATAACTGGTATGCGACACGGGAAGTTAATGATTATATGGAGACATTAGCAATGAGACAGGCAGATACAAATCTATATCATGAAGCTGAAAAAACTAAAAAATTAAGGGATGGTTTATATTATAAATTGCCAAAGTTTTGGAGAGCGAGATTTTATTATTGGTATCGCTACTACATAAAGCTAGGCTTTTTGGATGGACAGGCTGGGCGGGTACATGCCTTTTTACAGGCATATTGGTATCGATATTTGATCGATGCAAAGATTATGGAGCAGGAGTTAAAAAATAAAAAATGAAAGTAAATCCGGGTTTTTTTGTGAATAAAGCAATCCGACTTATCAATAGACCTGCGTTACGAAATTGTGATATTGATAAAACTGCCAAAATAGGCACAGGCTCAAATTGTATTTCCGTGAAAATGGGAAGATACAGCTACATGGGGAAAAATAATTCTATATGTAATACAGAAATAGGATCGTTTTGTTCAATCGCCAGTTACTGCGCGATAGGAGGAGGTGCACATAATATTCAATGTGTATCTACATCACCTGTCTTTCACGCCGGAAAAAATGTTTTTGGGATAAATTTGGGGAACTGTCAGCAACCAGAGCAAAAAAGGGTTGTGATAGGGAATGATGTATGGATTGGAGAAAATGTTTTTATAAATGACGGTCTTAGGATAGGGGATGGTGCAGTTATTGGAGCACATAGCGTAGTGACACATGATATTCCTCCATATGCAATAGTAGCTGGAGTACCGGCTAGGGTAATTAAGTACAGATTTTGCGAAGAAGAGATCGAGAAATTACTTGAATTAAAATGGTGGGAATGGACAGAAGAGAAAATAAATAAGATGAGTAGTTATTTTGGTTCAGCTAATAAACTAACGGAGAAAAGTTAAATGAAAATTTTACATATTGATGAAACATTTCATCCGGCTTTTGGATATCAGTCTAATCCTCTTGCTAAATTTCAACAGAGACAGGGTAATGAAGTTTTAATTGTAACTCCAACAAAAGAGTTCATATATCCGGTGTATAAGGAATTTGGCGATAACGGAGAACATTTAGATCAGCAGGATAAAGCATATGAGCAGTCAACTGGTGTGAAAATTATACGCATACCAGCCAAAGGATACTTCATGAAGAGACTTGTTTATGGAAAAAAAATATTTGAAGTTGTTGATAAGGTTAAGCCGGATGTGTTGTTTGTTCATTGTGTGGAAACATTAACAGCAATGCGTTTTATCCTTAAAAATCCAAAGTATCCAATGTTGTTTGATTCCCATATGCTGTCAATGGCAAGTAACAATAAATTTGCGAAAATATATGAGGCTGCATTTAGAGGAGTCATTACTCCTAAAATTAAAAAGAGGAAATATGATGTAATTCGTACGCAGGATGATGATTATGTAAATGTGCATCTGGGCATTCCTAGAGAGCAGACACCATTCATCTCATTCGGAACAGATACTATTCTATTTTGCCCATCCGCAGATATTAGGGAAGAATTTCGAACGAAATATAACATTAGTGAAGAAGAATTTGTTGTAGTTTATACCGGAAAGCTTACGGAGGCCAAAGGTGGAAAGCTATTGGCGGATGCATTTCAAAAAAAATTTGATATACCGATTACGCTTGTTTGTGTTGGAACACCTCCAGAGAGTGACTACGGAAGAGAGGTGCAGGAATTATTAAATAAATCAGAAAATCGAATTATTATGTTTCCCACCCAGAACTATTTGAATCTCGCACAGTTTTATCAAATGGCAGATTTATCGGTGTTTCCAAAACAATGCAGTATGAGTTTTTATGATGCCCAAGCGTGCGGATTGCCAGTAGTGTCAGAAAATAATAATATCAATTTGGACAGATGTGGATATCATAATGGAATCAATTTTGAAAGTGGGAGTGTTAATTCATTTAGGGAAAAGATACTTCAGTTTGCGAATATGAGCAAAGAGGAGCGTAATAAGTATAGCAGAAATGCACGTAATTTTATTGAATCTGGCTATGATTATGCGAATATAGCTCAGCAATATACGAACTATCTACAAAAAGCACGGGTAAATTTTAGATAAAAAGCCAGCTGAGACTATGGAGGATGGAAATGAAAGTCTGTTTTTTTCTTGGGGGATTTTATCAGAATGGAGGAATTGGAAGGGTTACCTCTGTTTTAGCAAATGGATTGGCAGAGTCAGGTAAAATAAAAGTTGTTACACTAGGATATTTTAATCCAGGAAAGCCCAATATATATCAATTGTCTAAGAATATTCAACAGGAATTTTTATTAGAAAAATATAAAAGTATGACAACAGTCATGCTTTTGAATGGAGAAAAAAAACTTCGAGTTTTTTTGGAGGATAATGATATTGATGTTTTAGTTGCTTGTGGTGCGTTATTCTTTCCTATAGCTGTCAGAGCTTGCAAGACAATTGCAACAAAGTGCATTTGTTGGGAACATTCAGACCCGGAAGGAACTATGGACCACAGAGGGCAGGGAATGGCAAGAAGATACGGCATAAAAAAATCAGACCTAAATATAGTTCTGACAAAACGGGCGTTAGAAGTATATAAAGAAAAATATAGAGCATTTAATACTGTACAAATATATAATCCCGTTGATCCTATTATAATACACAGTGAGGCTTCTTATAATATATTTTCTAAGAAAATAATAAGTGTGGGTAGACTGACATATCAGAAGAACTTTGAGGCAGCAATAAAGGTAGCAGAAAAAATTTTCAGTGTATATCCAGATTGGGAATGGGATATTTATGGAGAAGGAGAGGAAAAAGAAAAGTTGGTAAGTCTTGTAGCAGAAAAAGGGCTTACCTCAAATATGCATTTTTGTGGACAAGTGATGGATCTTTATAGCAGATATAAAAACTATTCGATTATGGTAATGACATCAAGATACGAAGGTTTTCCAATGTCTTTATTAGAAGGAATGGGGAATCGACTTCCTCTTGTCAGCTTTGATGTTCCAACAGGGCCAGATGAAATTATTATTAATGGGGAGAATGGGCATTTGATTCAACCAATGAATATAGAAGAAATGGTAGAATGCCTTTTACGACTAATGGAATCCTCTGAATTGAGAAAAGAAATGTCAAATAAAAATAAAGAACAGGTGAGGAAGTTTGAAGAAAAGGAGATCATTCAGAAGTGGGAATGTATACTTCAGGGAATTCTGGAAAAATAAATAAAAAGCTTACATGGTTATTTGTTGTTTATATTTTTTTGTCTTTTTTTGAAACCTATTTAACCCGTTTTTTTGGAAACGCTACAAAGTATTATTTGTTATTAATGTTAGGAATATTTGTTTGGCAAGAAAAATTCATAATCAGAATAAATAAGTATAGCATGTTTTTTTTACTATGGTTTTTTTATAAGCTGTTTTCAGTTTTCTGGTCAGGGATGAATAACAATGATTTTCAGATGCATATTTTATCACAGATAGGCATTGTGTTATTCGTCGTGATCATAACGGGACAAAAGATAGAATATTTTTTTTTACAGACAGTTTTACAAGCGTGTTTAGGGATTAGTTTTTTGTTCGGTATATTATCCATTATTTTTAAAGCTCCATTTAGAGATGCAGTTTTTGTGGCAAGACAAGTTTTGACACTTTTTGGAAGGCAAAATGATCCAAATAATTGCGCGGCTTTTTTACTTATTGGAATAACACTCGGATTATATGGTGCAATGATTGAAAAAAAGAAAATTGTGATCAATTCAGTTATTGTTGCGGTTAATGCATATGCTTTGTTGTTGACGTCGTCAAGAGCGGGTTTTTTAACTTTTGGTATAATTGTAGTTACTTTAGCCATATTACCACAATCAGGAAAAGATATATCATTGAAACAATTACTTCAACGACTAATTTTTATCTTAGTTTTAGGATACATCATGGTATATATTATTCAGCAGTATCTACCACAAGCGAATATTGATAGGCTGTTTATATTTAGTGGATATGAAGGGGGATCAGGACGAGATATTCGCTGGGTGCGGGCGATAGATTTATTTAGGGAGAAACCGATCTTTGGCTGGGGATGGGGAGGATACAGTACTGGTGTTGGAGCTATTCATAATACCTTTCTTACTAGTTTATGCGATGTTGGTCTAATTGGTACGGCATTTCTCACAATCCCTCTACTTATGATTGGCGTGGAAGCTGTAAAAAAGAGGAATCTTTTGGTAATAATAATTTTAATGGCGGGAGTTATTCCGGCATTCGTATTAGATGCAATCAACAAGCGTTTTTTTTGGAATGCAATTGTTATTTCGATTATGCTAGTTAATTATCAGAAGAATAATGATGAACAAATGACGGTTTGGGAAAATACTTGGGAGGAAATAGATAATGGAAAATAATAAGGTGGGATTGTGCCTGGCACATACAGGTACAAACTATGGACAGCTATTACAAGCATATGCGACCCAGCAAGTCATTGAGCGGATGGGATTTGAAACAGAAATTATTAAATACTACTCAGGACACAATAAGGGTATTGCCTTATCACCAGCTTCAATTTATGTGGCTTTAAAGCAGATGTATACACTTGTTAGGAAAAGAGTAGAAGCAAGAAAAAAAAATGTACAGGATGAAATACACGAAAAAAATAAAGAAATGCGAAGACAGGTATCGGAAGATTTCCGCTTAAAACGTCTTCATAATATTATAGAATGTAATGGGATTACAGAGTTAAGGAAAAAATCAGAAAATTATTTTGCTGTTTTAGTAGGAAGTGATCAGCTGTGGTTACCGGATGTTGCTGTCAGCAATTTTTATACGCTACGTTTTGCTGCACCAGGTGTAAGAAGAATATCATATGCGACAAGTCTTGGAGTTTCGGTATATCCTCGGTATGCAAAAAAAAAGGCAAAAGAATTTTGGGAACAAATAGATTATTTAAGTGTGCGAGAGCAGAAAGGAAAAGAAATTATCCAATCAATTGCGGATATTCCGGTGGAGGTTGTTGCAGACCCAACATATCTTTTGACTAAGGAGGAGTGGGAAACACTAATTATACCAGGAAAAATAATAAAAGATGGTTATATTGTGTGCTATTTTTTGGGAGTAGACAACAGGATTCAACAGTATGCACGAAATATAGCAGATAAAAAAGGCCTCCGATTGGTGAGTATACTTAGTAATGAGTGTAATTCGGATGATTCCAAATATGCAGATGAGGTGTTAATAGGAAAAACACCAGCCGAATTTGTTAATTTGATTAGGAACGCAGAGCTTGTTTTGACAGATTCGTTTCATGGATTGGCATTTTCTGTAATTAATAAAAAACAATTTCTTGTTTTTTATAGAAAGCGCATAGATGTAAAGGAATCAAGAAATTCTCGTATTGATAATATCGTACAGAAATTAGGATTGGAAGAGCGTTTAGTAAAAGAACCAGAAAAGTTTGCTATGCCAGAAAACTGTATAGATTACCAAGAAGTTTCTTTGAAGGTTGAAGATATGAGATGCAAATCTCTGAGTTTTTTAAAACATGCTTTGAAAGAGTGAGGAAGACAGTATGCCTATACATTTATTTAAGAGTAAAGGTCAATGTTGTGGATGTGAAGCATGCGCGAACGTTTGTCCCAAAGGTATAATTGCAATGATTGCAGATGAGGAGGGCTTTTATTATCCTCAGATAATGAAACCAGAAAACTGTATTAACTGTAAAAAATGTCTATCAGTATGCCCAATAAAAAATGCAAAAAAGGTAGTAGATTTTCATGAAAGGGCAGTAGCTGGATATTTTGAGGAAATGAGGGAGGTGAAAAAATCCGCATCGGGGGGATTGGCAACTGCAATATCAAGAGGTTTTGTAAAAACGATGGGAGGGGGAGTATACGGTGTAACATATACGGAAGACTTTTTGATGATTGAATATAGAAAAGCTATATCTTACATTGATATTGAAAAGTTTAGAACCTCCAAGTATGCTCAATCCAGGAAACAGGATGTATATACAAGGATTAAGGCAGATTTAATTAAAGGGGAAAATGTGCTTTTTATTGGTCTGCCTTGCGACGCATATGCATTAAAGCTTTTTCTGGGGAGAGAATACAGGCAATTATATATATGTACACTTATATGTCATGGTGTGACATCTCCATTAGTACATAGGCAATATATATCAAGCTTAATAGAAGATCAAGAGAATAAAATAGTTGAGTTTACGACAAGGTATAAAAAAGAAGGATGGAAACCATATTATATTCGGGCGAGATTTCAGAAAGGAAATGAGTATCTTGAAAAATTTAATACCAGTAGATATGGTATTGCGTTTTTGTATTTGAAAAGGCCTTCTTGTAACTCCTGTCCGATAAAAAGAGAGTTTATTCATTCAGATATAACGATGGGAGATTATCATTTGGCTGCAGGAGGGGCTGTTAGACCATATAACCCTAATGGGGTATCAAGTGCAGTGGTTCATACTGATAAAGGAGAAAAACTTTTGGAATTAGCGGAAGATTTTTATGTAAAGGATATTCCGCTTAAGAATGTAATGTATTCGGAGGCATATTCTAAAGCCATTCCAGTATACAGAAATCGTAGGGAATTTGGAGAAAAACTATCCAGGGAAGGACTTGATGCAGCGTGCTCATTGAGTAGTATAGAGAGAATCGAAAGAGCGAATCAAGTTAAAATGAAATTTAAGGAAATGGGAGCTAGAATAAAAAAGATAATTTTAAGAAAAAAGAATGGGTGAAAAAATTGAAAAACAGGACCATAAGCAGTGGAGTTGCATTGAATTCTATTATGCTTACTTTTGTACAAGTAATCACAACTTTATTTGGAATTATAGTAACAAAATTACTTTCAGTAAATTTTTCACTACAAGAGTATGGGACATATTCTCAAGCTCTCTTATTGACAACAACTGTAACATCAGTTTCAATACTTGGATTGACAAACGCAACCAATTATTTCTATAACCGTACAAAAGATAAAGGCTTACAGCATAGGTATATAGCAACTATTTTTAATATTCAGTATATAGTTGGAATAGCATGTTCATTTATTATATTTTTCTCACGATACGAACTAGCGGCTTATTTAAAAAACGATGATTTGATAGATATTATTCCGATTGTGGCTTTAACCCCTTTTTTTACAAATTTGATTTCTATGTTTCAAACACTTTTCGTATCAATTGGGAAGGCAAGAATAATTGCTATCAGAAATTTAATTGTATCTCTGATAAAAATGATATCGGTAGTAATTTCGTGTTATGTGCTGAATAGTATCATTACTGTTCTTGTTGTAATATTAATATTAGATTTTATTCAAGTGGTATATTTTTATGTACTGTTTAAGGGATATGAGTATCCAATTCGTATTCGAGAAGGTAGCCTGGTTCTTGTCAAGGAAATTTTGAATTTTAGCATTCCAATGTCTGTGTATGTTTTAACTAATACGTTATCTAGAGATATAGATAAATATGTTATTAGTATATTTGCTAATACAGAGACACTGGCAATATATACTAATGCGGCTAAGGTTCTTCCATTTGATATGCTTACAGCTTCAATGATTACAGTCTTAGTTCCGGTTATAACACGCATGATAAATCAGAGTAGGTATAAGGAGGCGCAAGCAGTTTTTCGATTATATTTGAAAATTGGATGTATCATAACATGCATTTTTGTGGGAGGTGCGATTTTCTTATCAAGGGATCTAATGGTGCTTTTATATGATGAAAAATATTTGGAAGGACTTCCGGTTTTTGTCCTTTATTTAGTTGTGGATATGATACGTTTTGCAAATGTAACAACAATATTGAGTGGGGCAGGAAAGACAAAAATATTGATGACAATTTCTATTATTACCTTGATTTGTAACAGCATATTGAATGTGCTTGGATACAAAATGATGGGAATGATTGGACCTGCTTTTGTTACATTACTACTAACCATATTTATGACACTTGCATTGCTTCACTTTGGTGCTAAAGAAATACATACTAAAATGGAAAAATTGTTTGATTTTAGAGAAATTGGAAAAATTGTAGTAGAAATTATGTTGGTCGGGGTTGTAGTATATTTTATATCGGTGTACTTAAATAGTTTGAGAAAATGCAATTTGATGATTTTCTTAACTTGTTATGGTATATATCTCATAATTATGGGAGTGATGAATTATAAGAAGATAATATCTTATGTGAAGAGTTTAAACAAATTCAAATAAAATTTGTAACATAAGGAATTTAAAATTGGAGGAAAATAAATGATTAACGTAATTGGCTTGGGCTATATTGGATTACCTACTGCATTGATGATGGCATCTCATGGTATTGAAGTAGTAGGAACAGATTATAATAGAGAATTAGTAGATACATTAAATGCAGGTCATACTACTTTTAAAGAAGATGGGCTGGATGGATTATTCGCAGATGCTATGAAATCTGGAATTCGTTTTAGTACAGAATATCAGACAACTCACACATATATTGTATCTGTTCCAACTCCATACGATAAATTTAGCAAAAAAGTTGATGCTTGTTATGTTGTTGATGCTGTAAAAAAAGTTATGCGTGTGTGCTTGAAAGGGGCAACTGTTGTAATTGAATCTACAGTTTCTCCGGGAACTATTGATAAGTACATACGGCCTGTTATTGAAGAAAATGGATTTGAGATTGGAAGGGATATTAATCTGGTGCATGCTCCGGAGCGAATTATTCCTGGAAATATGGTGTATGAGTTATTACATAATAATCGTACGATTGGTGCAGATAGCCGTGAGATTGGAGAAAAAGTTAAAAATCTTTATCTGTCTTTTTGTCAAGGTGAAATTGTTGTAACAGATATTAAAACAGCAGAAATGACAAAGGTAGTAGAGAATACTTTTCGTGCAGTTAATATTGCATTTGCTAACGAGTTGGCCAAAATATGCCGGCATGATAATATGGATGTATATGAAATTATCAAGATTTGTAATATGCACCCTAGGGTAAATATTTTACAGCCAGGTCCTGGAGTTGGGGGGCATTGTATTTCTGTTGATCCGTGGTTTTTAGTCGGAGATTATCCAAGTCTTGCGAAAGTAATAGATGAGTCTATGAGGACTAATGATGGAATGCCAGATTTTGTGCTTAATCGAATTTATGAAATTATGAAAGAAAATAATTTAATGGATATTAGTCGAGTAGGTTTGTACGGATTAACGTATAAGGAAAATGTAGATGATATGCGAGAGTCTCCTACGTTACAGATATTGGAATCAATGGAGCGTCATTTGTGTGGGAATCAATTAAAAGTATATGATCCATTTATTGAAAAAGATGTAGTTCCAAATCAGATGCATAATCTTGATGAGTTTCTTAATGCAATAGATATGGTAGTTCTCTTAGTCGGGCATGATGAGATAAAAAAACATATAAGCAAGTTAGAGAATAAAATTGTATTTGATACCAGAAAAATTTGTGATTTGAAAGGTGTATATAGACTGTAGGAGGATAAGAGAACATGAAAAAAGTGATGTTGGTTTTTGGAACAAGACCAGAGGCAATTAAAATGTGTCCGTTGGTAAATGAACTGAAGACCCGCAAAACGATTGAAACAGTGGTATGTGTTACAGGTCAACATCGTCAAATGCTGGATCAAGTATTAGATACATTTGAGGTTGTGCCTGACTATGACCTTTCTGTTATGCGAGAACGTCAGACGCTGTTTGATGTTACCACACATATTTTGGAAAATATAAAAAGTGTTCTGGAAATTGAAATGCCAAATGTGGTTTTGGTACATGGAGATACATCAACAACATTCGTAGCAGCGCTTGCATGCTTTTACCTGCATATCCCAGTGGGACATGTGGAAGCAGGGCTTCGCACTTATAATATTTATTCTCCATATCCAGAGGAATTTAATCGGCAGGCAGTGTCTATAATCAGCGCCTATAATTTTGCGCCAACAGAACTGGCAAAGAAAAATTTATTGAAGGAGGGGAAAAGCGAGGATAGTATTTATGTGACTGGTAATACAGCAATCGATGCGTTGAAAACAACTGTAAGAGAAGGGTATACGCATCCAGAATTGGAATGGGCAAAAGATAGCCGGTTAATTATGATAACAGCGCATCGACGCGAGAACCTAGGAACTCCAATGGAACATATGTTTCGGGCGATCCGGCGAGTGATGGATGAGCATATAGATGTCAAGGCAATTTATCCAATCCACATGAATCCAGCTGTCCGTTCAATTGCAACAAAAGTTTTAGGAAATGATGAGAGGATTCATATCATAGAGCCATTGGAAGTTGTTGATTTTCATAATTTTTTATCTAGGAGCTACTTGATTTTGACTGACAGTGGAGGAATCCAAGAAGAAGCTCCGTCTTTAGGAAAGCCAGTGCTCGTGATGAGAGATACAACAGAAAGACCGGAGGGAATAGCAGCTGGTACTTTAAAATTAGTAGGAACAGAGGAAGAAGAAATTTATCGTAATTTTAAACTTTTGCTAGAAAACAGAAAAGAGTATGAGAAAATGAGTGCGGCAAGCAATCCATATGGGGATGGTTATGCTTGTAAAAGAATTGCAGATATTTTAGAGCAGTAAATAAAAAATATACAGAGAAAGTTTTGTGGAAAAAGATTTATTCTATTTTTGATATCAAGATTTCCTCCAGGTTGGAAAGAACAGCTGCCAGAACTGATCGGGTAGCCGTCTTTTTAGTGATGATATCGATCTTCACTGTATTTGCCCTTTTCTACCTCATTGACGAGGGCATTAACTATTTCCAGCTCTAGTTCATCTTTAACAATGGCTGCGGATTTTACTTTATGAAGTTATTTGCGGACTAAATCCTGGAGAGTATTCAGTTGCCCCTGCTCGATGCCCTAACAGTATTTTTCCTGCCGGATCAAGCATATTTCCCGTTCCCCACTGTACTCAAAGATATTTACTGCGATCATCTCCACTTTGTGCTTTGAGAGAAAGTCTGAAAGAATCCCGTCCCGGATACACTTGCTGACTGCTCGCTAGACTGCTTTATTCAGTTCCAGGAATGCGGCATATTTCCGCACTTGTTCCACGAAGATCATATATTCCTTTGCAACATAAAGGAGATCCCGGAGCGGCATATTAGGATTTCGGGTGGCCTGGTGATTGTAAAGATTCAGCCAGAAGTCCACAAGAAAAGCCATGTCGTTTTTTATGTTCATATAGACGGTATTTTCCAGGGTGACAATCTCCAGTTCTGTATAAGAGGTCCGGTTGACAGCATTACAGAGACTTAAGAGGTTCGTCTGGTCCCGGAACAGAGGATGCCGGGAGTAGAGCACCTTAATCTTCAGCGGACATGGGTATGCGGGATAAAAAGGAGAAATCTGTCGGCTATTCCGACCTATAAATAAGTTTTTAAGAGGAGAAAAAGCGAATGATTAAAACTGATTTCTTTAAAGACAAAACCTTAATGATCACTGGAGGCACTGGTTCCTTCGGATCCACGGTTTTAAAGCATTTTCTGGACTCGGATCTGCGGGAGATCCGGATTTTTTCACGGGATGAGAAAAAGCAGGATGACATGCGTCATAATTTACAGGCAGAGCACCCGGAGCTGGCAGGAAAGGTAAAATTTTATATTGGGGATGTCCGGAATATCCGTTCTGTGGAGGACGCTGTCCAGGGTGTGGATTATATTTTCCATGCGGCTGCCTTAAAGCAGGTGCCGTCCTGTGAGTTTTTCCCCATGGAAGCTGTACGTACCAATGTGGAGGGCACTGACAATGTGCTTCACGCAGCGGTGGCAGCGGGAGTAAAAAGGATTGTCTGCCTGTCCACAGATAAGGCGGCGTATCCCATTAATGCCATGGGAATCTCCAAGGCGATGATGGAAAAGGTGATCGGGGCCAATGCCCGCGTTGCAGCTGGAAAAACGACCATTTGCTGTACCCGCTACGGAAATGTCATGTGCAGCCGTGGTTCTGTCATTCCGCTGTTTATGGACCAGATCCGGTCAGGGAATCCCATTACTATTACAGATCCGGATATGACCCGCTTCCTTATGAATCTGGATGAGGCTGTGGATCTGGTGATGTTTGCGTTTGAGCATGGAGAGCCAGGAGATCTGTTCGTACAGAAATCGGATGCCAGCACCATTGGAGATCTGGCTAAAGCCGTCCAGAAGCTGTTTGGTGATACTGGGACACGCGTGATCGGAACCAGACATGGAGAAAAGCTGTTTGAGACGCTGATGACCAATGAGGAATGTATGAGAAGCGTGGACATGGGAAATTATTACCGTGTGCTTCCAGATGGCCGTGATCTGAATTATGATAAGTTTTTTGTGCAGGGCCAGGTATGTACAATGGCGAAGGAGGCGTATACTTCTCATAATACGACGCGCCTGGACGTGGAGGGAACAATAAAGAAAATTCTGACTACGGATTATGTAAGGGAAGCTCTGGAGGCTGCGGGCAGATAGGAAGTATGGGAAGAAGCCTTGCGTTTACTGCCCTGATGGTCGGCTTGATCCTTTTAGTACCGGGGGTAAAACACCGGTCAGAGAACCGCGCATATAGGAATCTGCTATTGCTTCTCTTAGTAATATATGCCTGCGGCTATCTGTATTTTACATTCTTATCCAGGGAAGCAAACTACCGGGGCGGAAAGAACCTGGTTCTGCTCCGGGCATTCCGTCAGACTTTTTTTGTGGATTTTGATCTGGTGAAAACCTTCCGTGAGCTTTTGACAGGCAGGTTGTCAAGAATTATAATGAAGATGGAAGCCCTGGAAGGGGTCTGGCTGAATGGCCTGCTGTTTTTTCCATTGGGCTATCTGGTGTCAGAAATGGGAGCGCAGAGGGGACTAAATGCCAGGATCCTTCCAGTCCTTTTTCTGGGGATTTTCGTTTCAGCGTGGACGGAATGCCTTCAGTTTGCCACAGGGCTTGGATATTTTGACGTGGACGATCTGATTTATAATACAGCCGGGTGCATGGCCGGGATATGGACATGGAGGCGGCAGAGAAAAAAAGGGGTTTTATAGGATGAATATTTTAGTAACAGGCGCTGCTGGCTTTGTTGGAAAGAATCTGGTGGCTGCGCTTAAGAACCTTAAGGCCGGAACGGACCGGACGAGGCCGGAGCTGACGATCGGAGAGATTTATGAATATGATGTGGATACAGATCCGGCGCTGCTGGACAGATATTGTGCGGGGGCGGATTTTGTGTTCAATCTGGCCGGGGTGAACCGCCCGAAGGACAATTCGGAGTTCATGGCCGGGAATTTTGGATTTGCAGATACGCTTCTGGGACTTTTAAGGAAGCATGGAAATACATGTCCGGTGATGCTGGCGTCTTCGATCCAGGCAACTCTCCTGGGAAGGTATGCCGGTTCCGATTATGGAAGGTCTAAGCTGGCAGGAGAGGAGCTGTTCTTCCAGTATGGGCAGGAGACGGGAGCCAGAGTCCTGGTGTACCGGTTTCCCAACCTCTTTGGGAAATGGTGTCGTCCCAATTATAACTCGGCTGTAGCCACATTCTGCAATAACATCGCCAATGACCTTCCGATCCAGGTGAATGATCCGGCAGTGGAGCTGGAGCTGCTCTATATAGATGATCTGGTGGCAGAGCTTTTAGATGGTTTGGAAGGAAGAGAGCATCACTGTATATTTTCCGGTACAGAGGCCATTGCCCAGGCAGACGGGCGCTTCTGCTATGTTCCTGTGACCCATAAGGCGTCTCTGGGAGAGATCGTAGAACTTCTGGAGAATTTCAAAAAGCAGCCGGAAACCTTAGTCATGCCCAAAATTCCGGAAGGTTCCTTTGCAAAGAAGCTGTATTCCACATATCTTTCTTATCTTCCTGAGAGAAAGGTACGGTTTGCCTTAAAGATGAATTGCGATGACCGGGGCAGCTTTACAGAACTTTTGAAAACAGCAGACTGCGGCCAGGTGTCGGTAAACATCAGTAAACCGGGAATTACAAAAGGCCAGCACTGGCATCACAGTAAATGGGAGTTTTTTATGGTGGTCGCCGGTCATGGAATGATCCAGGAACGGAAGGTGGGTCTGGATGAGAATGGAAATCCGTATCCAGTAATGAACTTTGAGGTTTCTGGTGATAAAATTGAAGCGGTTCATATGCTGCCTGGGTATACCCATAATATCATTAATCTGTCTGAAACAGAGAATCTTGTGACGGTCATGTGGGCCAACGAGGCCTTTGATCCGGGACATCCAGATACATTTTTTGAACCAGTATAGCAGGTATGGGTCTGTCAGATGGGGACAGGAATCAGCCCGTCTGTACAGCAGATCAGACTTGAATTTATGTGGAAAGAGGAAGAGAATATGGGAATCAGGACAGATTATTCCACTATACATTTTAAAGAAAATGGGAAATTAAAGCTTCTCATCATTGTTGGGACGAGGCCGGAGATCATCCGTCTGGCAGCGGTGATCAATAAATGCCGCAGATATTTTGATGTGGTGCTGGCCCATACGGGACAAAATTATGATTATAACTTAAATGGGATCTTTTTTGAAAACTTAAAAATCGGGAACCCGGAAGTTTATATGGACGCAGTGGGGGACGATCTGGGAGCCACAGTCGGAAATATTATCAACTGCTCTTATAAGCTGATGACGCAGATCCGGCCCGATGCGCTTTTGATCCTGGGAGATACCAACTCCTGCCTGTCAGCCATCGCGGCAAAACGCCTGCATATCCCGATCTTTCACATGGAAGCAGGAAACCGGTGTAAGGATGAATGTCTGCCGGAGGAGACCAACCGCCGGATCGTGGATATTATTTCGGATGTGAACCTGGCGTACAGTGAACATGCCAGAAAATATCTTCATGAGTGCGGGCTGCCCAAGGAGCGTGTTTATGTGACGGGTTCTCCTATGGCGGAAGTCCTGCATCAGAATCTTCCGGAAATCGAAAAATCAGATATTCTGGAAAGACTGGGACTGAAGCCGCAGGGGTATATCCTGCTGTCAGCCCATCGGGAGGAGAACATTGATACAGAAAAGAATTTTCTGTCACTGTTTTCTGCGATCAACCGTATGGCGGAAAAATATGATATGCCGGTGCTTTATTCCTGCCATCCCAGATCCAGAAAACGTCTGGAGGCCTCGGGATTTCATCTGGATGAACGGGTGATCCGCCATGATCCGCTGGGATTCCACGATTATAATCATCTGCAGATGAATGCGTTTGCGGTAGTTTCTGACTCAGGAACCCTTCCGGAAGAGAGCAGCTTCTTTACCGCTGTTGGCCATCCGTTTCCAGCGGTCTGCATCCGGACCAGTACGGAGCGGCCGGAGGCTCTGGACAAGGCGTGTTTTGTGCTGGCGGGCATTGATGAGAAATCCCTGCTCCAGGCTGTGGATACGGCGGTGGCCATGAACCAGGAAGGGGATTTTGGCATTCCGGTGCCAGATTATGTGGAAGAAAATGTAAGCACCAAGGTAGTTAAGATCATTCAGAGCTATACAGGGGTTGTGAATAAAATGGTGTGGAGGAAAGAACAGTAGCTGCTGTTGCGGGAAGAAGATCTGAGGATTAGAAGGAGCCGCTGTATCACAGAGAAAGCATCTGTATTACAGCGGCTCCCAGCGGAAAGATACCGGGTAAGGATCGGCCAAAAGGCGTTTAAGCCCTAAAGGACGCTGCCGGATAATTCTTTCTGAAGCTCCTGTATCAGCGTTTCCACTACATCCGGCTCCAGTTCCAGCTCATCTGCGATAACGGCTGGGGATTTTCCTTTTTCGAGTTTTTTATGAACTAGATCTCTGAGGATATTCTGCTGTCCCTGCCGGAATTCATCCTGCCGTATGAGGCGGATCTCCCGTTCTTCATCATATTCAAAAATACTCACTGCGATCACCTCCGCTTTATGCTTTGAGAGAAAGTCTGAAAGGATCCCATCCCGGATGCATTCATTGACGGCCCGGTCCACTGCTTCGTTCAGCTCCAGGAATGCGGCATATTTCCGTACCTGTTCCACGAAGAGCATATATTCCTTTAGGCTCTGACATGCCTCCAGGAGCTCACGGTTGGCCTCCGGGGCGATCTTTAAAACCCGGACCTTAAGCTCCAGCTCGGGCTCGGCTTCGGGGCTCTGGTATGCGTCCGAAAGCCTCAGGATACAGGATTCCTCAGTCATCCCGGAGCCGTTGTAGAACACGACAAATCGGGGAGTGGGGAGCCGGATGAGGCTGGAAGAGTAAAGGGTCTGGTCTTTCGTAAGGACCTGGTATTCCTTTGCCACATAAATGAGATCCCGGAGGGGCATATTGGGATTCCAGGTGGACTGGTGCTCGTAGAGATTCAGCCGGAAGTCCATAAGAAAGGCCACATCATTTTTCATGTTCATATAGACGGCATTTTCCAAGGTGATGACGGCCAGCTCCTCCGGATCCGTATAGGAGGTCTGGTTGACCGCGTTATAAAGACTTAAGAGATCCGTCCGGTCCCGGAACAGCATCCGGAATACGGAATCCTTATAGTCGCGGCGGGCCGCTGGCTTTGCTGGGCCATTGTGGCCGGGGCTGGTATCATGGTTTCGATGATTCATTTGTCCTCCTTTCGCAGGAGAACGGAAAATCTCCTGCTTTTCATGATAAAGAAAATGGAAAAGCATAGATTTTCTGAAATGAAGATAGAAAGTCCAGACAGCCATACGGCCAGGAACAAAGGAAATATATGCTTTGCCGGGAGTATAGCATATTTATCTTTGGAGGGCAAGGGTGTGCGAGATAAAATGTGAAGCATAAAAATTTTCTGCCACTAGGTGTTACCTGCTGGCATATTTTTATGCGCCTGCAAATATAGTTCCTGCTTTTCCGTTGGTGTTAACAAACCAGGATTTTTATGTAAGAGTTTATTGTTATGGATCCGTTCAGGCAGATTCCTGGCCCCGGCTTTTGTGATTTGTGGCAACAGCCATTCGCCGCTAATCAACAATACTGGCTGGGTGTATTTTTCCGAGCAGCGGCAAAGATTCATTATCTCTGGCAGCCTGTAAGTCTGCTAATAAGTCCTGAAAGCGCACATACTATTACAGAATAGTAATGTTTGCTGCACCAAAAGCACAGGTCATTTCTACCCATAAGGGCTTTTTATTGAATGTATATTGACATAAAATAAGTCTGGGCATTATAATATAAGTAACAAATACGAACAATATATGTTAAAAAACGAGAGGAAGGAGATGAAAAGATGTTATACGAATATTTAAAAGCAAATTATAAGCCAAATGAACCAATATTTGTCTTTGATGTTAATCTTCCTGTATCGTATACAAATCTTAGAAGAATGTTTAAGGACTTATGTGATTCTGGAAAGATCGCACGTTTTGATAGAGGGGTTTATTATATTCCCAAGCAGAGCAGACTAAAAGGTGGTGTTCCATTAGGAACAGATACTGTCGTCCGGGCAAAGTATGTTCTTAGAAATGGTAAGATAGAAGGTTATTATTCTGGTTACACTTTTGCAAACCAACTAGGCATCACAAATCAGGTTCCGTATGTGACAGAGATTGTGTCTAATAATGCCAGTTCAAGGTGCAAAGAGCTTAATCTGAAGGGAAGAAGAGTGGTGTTACGTAAGCCTAGAATTACAATTACAAAAGAAAATTACCGAGTATTACAACTGTTGGATCTGGTGAGTAACATTTCGCAATATGCCGATGAAAACATAGAAGATGTTTCTCTGAGAGTCAGGACCTATATGAAAAAAGAAGGAATTGATAGAGCAGAGGTGGATAAATATATTGGGGAATATCCGGAGCGAATCTATAAAAATATGTATAAAATGAGGATATTTTGATGTTCTTACATGAAGACAGAGAATTGTTTGAAGATGTTATTAAAGCCACGGCTGAGGTACAACAACGCCCCGTAGCAATTGTGGAAAAAGATTATTATATTACAATGATTCTGAAACTATTATCAGAAGAAGCACCTGGATGTGTGTTTAAAGGTGGAACTTCGCTATCTAAGTGCCATCATGTAATTGATCGCTTTTCAGAAGATATAGATATCGCTTTTTCAGATAATCTGACACAGGGACAGAGAAAGAATCTTAAAGACAAAACGATAGCAGGGATTAGTGATCGTTTGGGACTGCCTATATCTGATTGGGAAAATGCAAGAAGCAGAAGGGATTATAATTGTTACACCTTTGACTACAGGCCAATTGATGGTTATGTTCAAAAAAGTCTGATTCCGGGGGTAAAGATGGAAGTGTCATTAGGATCTGCTTCTTTTCCTACAGTTACTCTTCCAGTAGATAGCTACGTCTATCAATATTTGCAGCAGGAAAATGAGGAAATCATTCAGGATTATCAGCTTCAGCCTTTTCGTATGACTTTACAAAGTTTGGAGCGGACATTTGCTGATAAAGTTTTTGCTGTATGCGATTATTACCTGGCAGGAAAAACGCAAAGAAATTCCCGGCATATATATGATTTATATATGTTATATTCCAGAATATCGATGACTGAAGAATACAAAGAGCTTGTAGCAGAAATTCGTAAACAAAGGGCAAGGATGACAATCTGTTTGTCAGCACAAAAAGGGATTAACATTCCAGAGGTACTTGAAAGAATCATCGAAGAAGATGTATATAGGGCAGATTATGAGGAAATTACCACATATTTTCAAAATCATCCAATAGGATATGAGAATGTCGTTACTGTACTAAGGGCCATCATTGATTCGGGGGTGTTTGATTTCTAAGTGTATTATGATGGGGAAACATTCGGAAGAGATATTATCAAAGGAAGATTCTTTTCCGTATTACGAGCTTCTGCTACCGGAAGAATATCTGAGGATTAGAAGGAACCGCTGTATCACAGATAAAGCATCTGTTTTACAGCGGCTCCCAGCGGAAAGATTACCAGGTAAAGATGGTCCCAAAGGCGTTTAAGCCCTAAAGGACGCTGCCGGATAATTCCTTCCGAAGCTCCTGTATCAGCGTTTCCACTACTTCCGGCTCCAGTTCCAGCTCATCTGCGATAACGGCTGGGGATTTTCCTTTTTCGAGTTTTTTATGAACTAGATCTCTGAGGATATTCTGCTGTCCCTGCCGGAATTCATCCTGCCGTATGAGGCGGATCTCCCGTTCTTCATCATATTCAAAAATACTCACTGCGATCACCTCCGCTTTATGCTTTGAGAGAAAGTCTGAAAGGATCCCATCCCGGATGCATTCATTGACGGCCCGGTCCACTGCTTCGTTCAGCTCCAGGAATGCGGCATATTTCCGTACCTGTTCCACGAAGAGCATATATTCCTTTAGGCTCTGACATGCCTCCAGGAGCTCACGGTTGGCCTCCGGGGCGATCTTTAAAACCCGGACCTTAAGCTCCAGCTCGGGCTCGGCTTCGGGGCTCTGGTATGCGTCCGAAAGCCTCAGGATACAGGATTCCTCAGTCATCCCGGAGCCGTTGTAGAACACGACAAATCGGGGAGTGGGGAGCCGGATGAGGCTGGAAGAGTAAAGGGTCTGGTCTTTCGTAAGGACCTGGTATTCCTTTGCCACATAAATGAGATCCCGGAGGGGCATATTGGGATTCCAGGTGGACTGGTGCTCGTAGAGATTCAGCCGGAAGTCCATAAGAAAGGCCACATCATTTTTCATGTTCATATAGACGGCATTTTCCAAGGTGATGACGGCCAGCTCCTCCGGATCCGTATAGGAGGTCTGGTTGACCGCGTTATAAAGACTTAAGAGATCCGTCCGGTCCCGGAACAGCATCCGGAATACGGAATCCTTATAGTCGCGGCGGGCCGCTGGCTTTGCTGGGCCATTGTGGCCGGGGCTGGTATCATGGTTTCGATGATTCATTTGTCCTCCTTTCGCAGGAGAACGGAAAATCTCCTGCTTTTCATGATAAAGAAAATGGAAAAGCATAGATTTTCTGAAATGAAGATAGAAAGTCCAGACAGCCATACGGCCAGGAACAAAGGAAATATATGCTTTGCCGGGAGTATAGCATATTTATCTTTGGAGAGCAAGGGTGTGCAGGATAAAATGTGAAGCGTTTTTGCGGATTTACACCTGCCGCGTGATATTGGCAGAAGTGGGCGTGTAAAGAAAAAGGATGCTGCGGAAGGAGATTCTTTATCCCATCCATGCAGCATCCTCTTTATAATTCGTAAGCGCCAAATATTCCTACGGATTTCCTAATACTCTGTTCCCTGCTATAATTGTAGGCGGAAGATATTTAGATTATTGTATTACAATTATGGAGTGATTATTCCAGAGTTCTCTGAGTCACCTGTCCGGACATTGAGAGCCACCATTTCGGAGAATGAGAGTCATATATTCCGGTAATTCAGAGCCACTTTATTGGGCTCTATTCTGGTTCCCATTATTGCAGATTATTCAATAATTTACAGTAGGGAAAAGAAGGTGCTCCGAAGGTCATCTTTCCAATCTCAAATTTCGCAAGGTTACCGAAAACTAATCACTATAGGGATTATAGCCGATTAAGAACTGGGCATCAATTGAAAAGCCCGTGTTTATGCGCTCTTTTCTGAGCGATATCGTATACCTCTTCGTCAGCTCGGATGCCAATAACGATAACCAGCATGGATGATTCTGTATGGCGAAGCTGATATACAACACGTAAGCCAGCGGATCGGAGCTTGATTTTCAGAAGTCCTGCAAGGTTCGTGCTGTTGTGATTACCAAGTGGCTTTCCATAGCCCTGTTCATCAACAGGCAGTGGATTTTGTTGAACTTTTTTGATGGCTTTTAGAACAAGGATGCGCTGACTTCCAGTGAGGTCTTTCAAGTCTTTTTCTGCTTCGGGAAGGTATTCTAGTTTCCAACTCATTCGATGTCGACCTCGCTAAAACCGGCGAGATCGTCTTCTGTAACACCGAGACGGCGGTTCATTTCTTCCTCAGAAATCAAAGAGGCAGGATCAAAGTGTGCCATACGTTCAGAAGCGACAGCCAGCAGACGAGCGTCATTTAATTCATCCATTAAACGGATATATTCATCCGGGGAGATGAGAACGCATTCTGCGGTGTTGTTTTTCATAACAACTTTAGCACCGCACTGCTTGACATCTTCAAAAATTTTTCCGGCAAGCCCACGGTTGAATTGGGTGATCGGAACGGTATTAGTAATAGCACTCATAACAGAAGCCATAATCGTCCACTCCTTTCTTTACTTGCATTATAGCACACGTTTGCCAAAGTATCAACTAACTGGTTGATAAATATACTGATAAATATATTGTATGCTAAAAAGGTGATTTTGATACACAGGTAATAATATTTTGTTACTTTAAGCAGCCTGCTCCGTGCAGATGGGATTTTTTCATGCCCGCGAGGAGGGTGTTACCAAATGGCATCCAGAATCCGGGGCATTACCGTTGAGATTGGCGGCGATAGCACAAAACTCTCCTAGGCGCTGGAAAGTGTCAACAAATCGATCAAAGGAACGTAGTCCGGACTAAAGGATATCAACAAGCTTCTGAAACTGGTCCCCTACAACACAAAAATGGTCGTCCAGAAGCAGAAGATGTTGAGAGAAGGTCTGAAAGGATCCCATCCCGGATGCATTTATTGACATCCCGGTCCACGGCTTCGTTGAGCTCCAGGAATGCGGCATACTTCCGTACCTGTTCCATAAGGAGCATATATTCCTTCAGGCTCTGGCATTCCTCCAGGAGCTCACGGTTGGCCTCCGGGGCGA